>Ga0272440_1000096_pt1 | contig 70793 bp, 53 predicted proteins | sample SSMMMBAug17_FD_192440 | JGI IMG/M metagenome (GOLD analysis project Ga0272440, IMG submission 192440) | Marine sediment archaeal communities from Little Sippewissett salt marsh, Falmouth, MA, United States - SSM-MMB-Aug17 | ecosystem: Environmental > Aquatic > Marine > Wetlands > Sediment ... | reverse complement strand
TCAGGATAGGGGGTGTCTGATCGTCATGATTGATCCAGTCAAAGAATAATTCCATTTCTTTGTTCAAATTTTTTTTGGGCGGTGCAATATAATGTACTTTTTCTTTTCCAATTGGACCGGAGATGATGCTTTTAATAAATCATTTTCAGTCAATGATTGCGCCATCACTTCAAGGGCACCGATTAAACGTGAAACATCGTTCATACCTGATGTTAATGCTTAAATATCATAATAAAAATTGGGCCAGTCGCCTTGCTGCCATATCCATTTTTGATCTGTTTTCATCGTTTAATCATATCAAATTTTGTTATGATTATGCAAATTAATCATATCAAGTTTTCCATCCTCTAATGATACATGCCAGTCAATCGGTTTAAAAGCCTGATAACTTCAGTTAGTGCTTGCGCATCATGATTTGTTTTCATCGCAAGAGATTGAAGCTTCAGTATAACTTGTTTGATTAGAGATTTTGAATAGTCGTTTTGAATTATTTTCTCCTCGGGTGCCATCCGAATATCAAGTACGATTGTTTCAAAATGGGAAACTATGATTGGTGTTTATTTATTGGTCATATTGTAGTGGAAAAAACGCTTAAGGCTATATATGTTCAAAACAATCAAAATAAGATTCCACCTAAAACACATAGACTTGTTAAATTGGCACAATTATCATCAGTGCCCCTTACTAAAGAGCAAAAGATTCTATTTGATGAAATAACAGACTTTAATATAGAAGCAAGATACCCTCAATATAAAAAGGAATTTTATAAAATTTGTACTCAGGAGTATGCAAATCATTATTTAAACAAAATTTTGGAAATCCATAAATGGCTAAAATCCCATATAAAATTAATATAATACTCAAGGAATATTTAAAAGTATTACTTAACAATTCAGTTCCAGTTGAAACAATGATTCTTTTTGGTAGTTATGCAAAAGGAACATTTCATGAATGGAGTGATATAGATTTAGCAATTGTTTCAAGTATCTTCGAAGGCGAAAGAATTAAAGATAAGAACAAAATAAGACACCTAACTTTATCTGTTAGCAGTGATCTTGAAGTTTTTCCTTATAATCCTAATACGTTTATTAATGAAGATCCTTTTGTTTATGAAATATTGACAACAGGTATAAAAGTTTTTTAATATTTAGTCAATTTTTATGGCTATTACATAATGTTTCAGTCAGTGAGAATATTTTCAATATAATTAACTATATTTATTGCAAAAAATTTTCGTACATGGTTATTGAAAAATAAGTTCATGTATCGGAAACACAAAAAATTTACAGGGACAGCCTAATAAACATCAATATGGTTTTCAAAGTTAAGCTAGTCTAAAATATTCCCGAAGGGCACTATGACCTTTATGGACGAAAAGAACAGTTAAAACAAATAAATAACCGCAATTAGATTGGTTATAATTTAGCATGTTTGTACATCAAAGCTAATCCTTTTTAGCTTCTGGTGTAGGTTACACCTTTTTATTATAAGGTTTATATATGCAGGCATTCCGAAGGCATTGATTTTATTATTTCATCAAACTCTTATGAAATAACAGGTGTCATTACATTCCCGGATAATGCAAGTGATGGTGAATATGTGTGGATTCATGCAGTATCAAGTTCAACACAAACAGACAGACGTATTAAAGTTAACTATAATGTGCAACAATCTGTGTTGTATACATTTTCAGACCTTATACCGGCCAGAGATTACATTGTTTGTGCAAGCTCGCCAGTATATTTAAAACAACCATTTTTGGACAATCCTGTTCAAATAATAGATCAGTCAGTACATCATGTTAATTTTGATCTTCAAAAAGGCAATCAACTATCAGGCATTGTTTATGAAAATGGAAATCCGGCTGTAAATGTCATGGTATACGCACGCTCTGAAAAAAAAGGTGGTTTTGGATTTCATATCTTTATTTTCAAGTAAGAAAAAAGGGAACGTTTTTGCCTTTTCTTGTTTAAGTAAGCGATCATAAATTTTCGGGTAGATCGTAGTTAATTATTTAACATGCTTTGGCTTCTTGTGCTGTAAGGGCGTTACATTTTTAGAATGCGTCCTTTTTAATTTGTCTTTATGTTGCGCCTTTACAGTGCTTAAATATTGGTTAATCTTTACCCGGGGAGGGCTAAGAAAAAAAAATGTATACACTTGTAGACCTATCCGAAATTTACACTTCAGACCGAATTAAAAAATTGTTTTTCCGAGGTCTGAATACGCTGGTTCATTCTCCCTCGCCTGTTGTTTATAAAAGTCATAAATCCCAAATTTGTTTAAAATCCAACCAGATAATTCCGGGTGAATTGCTTCCATAATAATCAATGGCCAGATCGGTTTAGAATTGACAACGATTTCAGCTTTATCTTTTTGGATGGCTTGAATAACAGCATCCGCCACCTTTTCAGGAGTCGTTTCCCCAACAATTCCAGGTGCTTTTTTGTTGTATTCTGCAAACATACCGGCCTGTGAAACAAAGCCCGGACAGATTACAGAACAACTCACACCTGTACCTTGTAGCTCGGCCCTTAAACTGAAGGACCATTGAATTAAAGCAGCTTTACTGGCGACATATGTGCCTGAATAGGGGGAGCCTTTTTTGCCCCCCAATGATGACATATTAACAATGTGGCCGCTTTTTTGTGAGATCATATCAGGTAATGCCAGGCGCGTTAAAAGCATTGGGGCAAGCAAATTGATTTGAATCATATGTTCAATTTCTTTTGGCGATAATCCCACATATGAAAAAACACGTTCTACCCCTGCATTATTGACTAAAATATCAAGCGGCCCCATTTGTGTCTTGACCTGATCCAGTAATTGTTCTCGCGATTGTGAATCTGTCAGGTCGCAAGGAAAAATATCTGCTTTTATGTTGTACTGTTTGAGCGACGCTGCTGTTTGCATTAATCCTTTCTGCGAACGTGCCACCAATGCCAGATTAATGGATTGTTTTGCAAGAGCATGTGCAATATAGGGGCCTAAACCACGTGATGCGCCTGTGATAAGGGCTGTTTTTCCTTTTGTGTTTTTCATGGAGATCCTTTCTTTTTTGTAAGTAAATCTTGAAAAATAAGTTCCTCATTTCGAACAACTGTTTTTCTTGATCCTGATCTTGATCTGTTTTTTCTGGATCAAGATCAAGATCTCTGAAACAAACAACTTTTATGGCGACACTCAAATCAAATTATTCATCATACGTACCACATGATCCGCCTCAGAAACAATATCTAAAACAATTTCTCTGGCACTTTTTAAAGAGCGAACCGCGCCCCCTATCTGACCGCAATAAATGGATCCCTCTTCACAATCACCTTCAACAAATCCTGCCAGAGATCGTCCAGCGCCAATGATTTGATTCAGTTTATCAGGCGAAGTGCCTTTTTGTTCTTCAGATGCAATACACACTGTGATATTGTTTTTTAAACATCGTGTTGGGCCCACTGTGGTTCTTCCAGTGATACAGGTGCCATCATCAGACATTTGAACAATGGCATTTTTTACATTGTCATGGGCCGCAGACTCCCTTGATGCCACAAAGCGTGTTCCCATTTGAACCCCTTGTGCGCCTAAAGCCAGTGCTGCAATCAGTCCCCGACCATCGGCAATGCCACCAGCAGTAACAACAGGTGTTTTTACAGCATCAACAACCTGTGGGGTCAGGGCCATTGTTGTTATTTCGTCAAATCCATTATGGCCCCCTGCTTCAAACCCTTCAGCAACAATAATATCAACACCAGCAGCCTCACATTTTTTTGCAAATTTTACTGATGAGACGACATGTATGACTTTTCCGCCGCGCTCATGCACCATTGATGTAAATGCTTTAGGATTGCCAGATGATGTACTGATTACACTTGCACCGCATGTAAGGGCCGCATCAATCAAATCTATGGCATCAGGCCGAACCAGGGGAATATTGACACCAAAAGGTTTTTGGGTAATTGTCTTGATTTTGGATGTTTCATTTTCAATATCCTGAACAGTCATACTTCCCGCCCCAAGAAGGCCTAAACCGCCGGCATCTGATACTGTCGCAACAAGATCTGCTTTGCCAACCCAAACCATTCCGCCCATAATAATTGGATATTGAATATTTAAAATATCACAAACTTTTGTATGTAACATTTGCAAATCTCCTTTCACATATGTTGAATTTTAGACAGCAGGCAATCCCACGATTTGCCTTGCTTTATCTTTATACATTTCCATGGGTGCTTCCGCATACAGCATCATTTTTTGTGCAGCAAATGATCCTTCGGCATGAATTGTACACACCTCATGCCAACCTGCAAAATCACTGGCAACGACATGATGTAAATAACTCATCAGCTTCATCCGATGTTCTGATGGATAAGCACCTCCCATATATTTATTTAAGTAAGGTTGAAGCGTTTCATGCTGCCAATCTTTATATGTGGGTTGGGTGACCAGTAAACCGCCTGCAAGATCCTGGATGCATCGCACAAATTCATGGAAATTGGATGCAAAATATAATTTTGCCATATTGGATTGCAGGCGATTCGCAACATAATAGCCCGAATTGTAGAAATTTTCTGGTGTCGTCATTGCCGCCTTGGCCAGAGATTTTGTCGTTTCTGTATATCGAATCATTTCAATAAATCGTTCCCGAACATGTGATGCTTTTTGAATACCATTTGCTTCGGCTGCAAGCATTCCCAGGCCAGTCATATGTTCCAGAATGGGTATTTTGTATGTTACTGCTGTAAATCGATGAAAGGCAGAAAACGCATAGGCAATGGCCTGTGCAAACTGCCATTCCCTGAGCATAAAAACTCTGGATTTGGGAACACGCACGTTATCAAAAATAACCAATGCCTCCAAATGACCGCGCTTGGGACGCGGGGTTGGAAAATGATATTGGTCATTATATCGAAAGTTGGGCCGACAAATATGTGTAATCCCTTTTGTATTGGCTGGAATGGCAAAAGCGACAGCGTAATCGGCTTCTGCTTCAGTCAGGTTTCTTGTTGGGATGACGATGATCTCATCAACATAAGGTGATGCTGTGATATGTGCCTTGGCACCTGAAACTACAATTTCGTCATCTGTTTCATCAACCACTCTGAGATAATAGTCTGGTGTGGCTTGTTCTGATGGCCCTTTGCTGCGATCCCCTTTGACATCAGTAACTGCGCCTGCCAGAGTCAGATCATTTTTTGCACAATACCACCGATAATCGTTTATTCGATCTATATATGTTTGATTTCCGATCAATTTGGTTACCGCAAGCAAACCATTCATGATATCTGTGCCAACATCCTTAACAAAAGGCAGGGCCGAATCAGTATATTGACTGGCTGTTTTGACCAGCTCAAAACGTTTGGGAACAGCTTCTGGATAATCAGGCACTTCAAAATAAGCACTGATTTCCGATTGATCGTCTGGCGATTGCATGACTGCAATGGATTGATAATCGGGATCATGGGCAAGAATAAAGTCATATGCCGCAGTTTCCACACCTACTTTGATGTAAGGATCTTCTGTGACATCGCTGACTTTTTTGCCCAGGATATATACATTTCGATTATCTCTTAAACCTTGCTTATATTGCTTATCTGTTCTTAAAGACATGGCTTGTTCTCCTTAATTTATTCTTGATTGAAACATATTTCTAAATTCACTCATAAACTGAACATCCCCTTCGATAGACATTTTTCCTGTTATTACAGCAGTAATGCCATCCAGCTTGCCTGTTACAATATCATGATAATCTGAATCCCTTGCAACAATAAACACAGTAGGCGATTTGAGAAGTTCTTCAGTAAGGGTGAATGTTCCATCATCAATATGAGCAGTCCATTGCCCGCCGCCCTTACCAGTAATATGATAACTGACAGCGGCATGGACGCCCTTTGCTTTTTCTGGAATGAATCGGGTTTTCATTTCCTCAAAAAAATGCTTTACCGGAACAGCAGGCGCGCTTTTTTCGTTTTCCAGTTCATCAATGAGTTGTTTTTTTACAAATTTACCCACAGCATTTTTGGGAAGACTGGGTCGAAAAATGAAGGATTCTGGGACTTTATAATCTGCTATTTTTACCTTGCAATAGTGTCGAATTTCTTCTTCTGTCAGACTTTCACCACGCGAGACCACAATGCACGCTTTGCCAACCTGACCATACTTGTCATGAGATTCTGGAATAACAGCAACTGCATCTACTTTAGGATGGGTTGCAATGACGTTTTCAATTTCCTTAGGGTAGACATTGACGCCACCCCGAATGATCATATCTTTCTTTCGATCTACAATAAAAAGAAATCCTTCATCATCCATATAACCAAGATCGCCAGTAAACAACCATCCATCCTGAATTGTTTCAAGAGTGGCTTCAGGTTTGTTCCAATAGCCCTTCATTACAGTATCCCCTTTTACTGCAATTTCTCCTATCTGACCATTGGGCAGTGGATTGCCTGCATCACCAGAAATTTTCACTGATAACTCTGGCAGCACTTTTCCAATAGAACCATATTTTCGATAATCCATTTGATTTGATGTGATACCACCGGTATTTTCTGTGAGTCCATAGGCTTCAAGAATCGGAATATGAAACCGCTCTTCGCATTCATCCAACTGCTCGGGCGGAATGGGTGCAGCGCCCGACAACCCAAAGCGCAGCGAAGAAGTATCAATTGTTTTGGCATCCGCAATGCGAAGTAAGATATTCCACATGGTGGGCACAATATAAAAGGCATTAATCTGATACTTTTCCACGCAAGACCAGAATTCATTTGCGCTGAAATTTCGGCGCAGCACAATCGTTGCTGCCGCGTAGATACTTGAAAATGCGAGATCATTCAATCCACCAGAGTGGAAAAGTGGAAGTACACACAATGCTTTTTCACCCGGGGATACTGGAATATGAAGCGTTTTTATGCGAGATGCACTGATAATGGCTTTATGGGTAAGCATAACGCCCTTTGGATGACCTGTTGTTCCTGATGTGTACATCAACGAGGCAACATCATCTTTATCTGGTGATAATTTACTGGCTTTTCCTTTCCAGGATTCAATAATGTGGGGGAGTTTTTCAAATTCAAAATCAGCAGTGGCATCATTATCTGTATTCACAATAATTTTTTTGACAGATGGCATGTCATCCTTTATTTGATTAATAACCTGAACATATTCAGGGTCGATCACAATCACTTTTGGTAAGCAATCCTTAACCAGATATTTTACTTCATCTGACTGCCACCAACAACTGACAGGCCCTGCAATGGCACCCATTTTTTGAGTGCCTAAAATGACATCAAAAAATGATGGCGTATTGCCCATCATCAACGAAACAACATCGCCGGGCCGGATTCCATTTTCATCAAGATATGCGGCAAAGGCGTCTGTGCGTTCATCTAAATCATTGAACGTGATGATATCATCATAAAAATTCAGAAATGGTAATTTGCCATATTCTTTCCCATTTGCTTTGATTAAATCTTTTGTGGTTTGAATATTATTGATCATGAAATCCTCCATTTATTCAGTGGATTAAATACGAAACCAACCATTATCAATATACCATTTCAATGTTTCTGCCAGACCGGAGTCAATGGTTGGATATTTAAAGGAAAACCCCGCATCTTTCAATTTTTGATTGTCCCAGACCCGATGACTGTTCATATAGTCCAGTGTCCCTTTTTCCAGTCTGAATTTAATACCTGCATAATGCGTAATTAACTGTGAAACTTGCGTGACTGGTTTTAAAATAGTGATTGGCACATGATAAAAACCTTTGGATTTTCCAAACAGGGCCTTACATACCATTTGAAAAAATTCTGCTGTTGTTATCCGACTGTCATCACTGAGATTATAGGTTTCATTGATCGTGTTGTCCTGCTGCAAAGCAAAAATACACGCCTGACAGACATCATGGATATGAACAAAGGCTTCTGTTTTATCCCCCTTTCCAATCATGAGCATGCGTGATCGGTTTCTGTCCTGATAGACCTGCTCAAAAACGCGATACAGTCCATATTCACAACGTTTTCCATAAATTGCCGCAGGCCTGAATATGGTCGCTTTTAAATTCGTATTATGAATAAATCGATGAACAATTTGTTCACCTTCCCATTTACTTTTGTTGTAATTATTGATCGGCGGTGTTAATTTGGAATCATCTTCCTTAACTTCCGATCCTTTAAAACATGAATATCCATAGACACCTACAGAAGAAATATGAATGAGTCGTTTCACATTCTGTTTTATGGCATAATTACAAACGTTTTCTACAGCTTTGGCATTGACTGCATAAATAATGTGATCCGGTGTTGAATAATCATGAATGCCCGCGACATGAATGATGGCATCGACAGGGGCATCAATTTCAAATGGTCGGGTTAAATCTGTTGCCACAAATTTCACATCAATTGCATCAAACATGGCACTGTAGTGTCGGCTGGAAATATCTGTTGCAATAACATTGTAGCCAGCTTTAACACATTCATATACCATATGATGTCCGCTGAAACCTGCGGCACCTGTGATGAGTATGTTTTTAATTGATTTTTCTGACATATTGGATTTCCTTTTTATAATAGTTGTTTAAATATCCAACCTTTTCATCGTCTGAACCTCTGGAATGCCCTCCTTGCTCCATCCTCTTAGATCATAATACTGATCAAGCATTGGTTCCAGTTCAATAGATGGCCACTGATCGTCACGTTTTTCTTTTAGGATTCGTTGTGGAAGTGTATCATTCATCCGACTGATCCCCTCAAGGCAATTCATATGACGTTCCAGATTGAACACCCGCTCGCCTGCTGTATAAAAATCATTTCCAGATATGGGTTCACCCAAAAGGCTGCTTAACAATGCGCTGTAATCTGAAAAATCTGCTGTTTTTACTGCAATGAATGGCAGGTAACGCATGATTAAACGCATGATTGGCATTGGCGTATATTTGTAAATGGGATTTTCTTCTAAAAAGGGATACTGTGTTTGAATACAAAAAATTGAAGAATTCACTGCCTCGTTGACATCCTGCATAAATTTGACATAATATGCTTTTCCATGCGGTGACAATGGGTCGAGATAGGATTCTGCCTCTATTGCGTGGGTGCCACCAGATAAATGATTGGCACCATTTACCGCAGTGGCATAACCCAATCCCTGACCTTTACACCCTCTGGGATCATAACCAGGCATTTCCAGCCCTTTTACATGAATGGCATATTCATTTCCACCATATTTTTCAGAAAGCCGCATCACACCTTCAGCCATTTCATCACCAAAATTTTTTCGATAGGCGATATCATTGATTGCCTGAGAAATATTTTCTATACTCCCAAATGATAAATTCGTTTCAAGCAAGCCTTTTTCAGTCAATTCCATAACAAATCCAATGACATTGCCGGTGCTGATAGAATCCAGTCCCAATCGATTTAATTGGTCGTTAAACATGGCAATTTGGGAAATATCGTGAATCATCAAATTGGATCCCATCATTGCAATGGTTTCATATTCAGGAGAAACAAGTTTTTTTTGTTGAAATGTTCCAATTCTGCCGCATTTGATCGGGCATCCAACGCATCCATGATTCTTTTGATAATGATGATTCCGAATGGTTTCAGCATCAATATTTTTCATTTGCTCAAACCTGGATCGGGAAAAATTTCTGACTGGCATAATACCAGTGGTCCCAAAAATATTGACGTTTTGGGATGTCCCCAATATTCGGAGGCGTCTTCCTGTATTATCATGTGCTTTCATTTTTGCCTGGGCAGTTTTCAATGCTTTTTTGAATGGTTCGGGTGATTGAGGTTGAAATTTTTTACTGCCGCGGGCAACGATGCCTTTCAAATTTTTTGACCCCATAACAGCACCCAGGCCACATCTTCCAGCAACACGCTTATCTGAAGCAATCAATGCATATCGCACCCGATTTTCGCCGGCGGGTCCAATAACGACCCAATCGCCCAGAGATTTTTGCTGTTCCTGAAATGCATAAGTGTCCATGCCCCATAAATCCTGTGCATTACAAATGCTAATGGATTCATCTTCTATTTGAATATATGATGGTTTTTCTGACGTTCCAGTAATAATCAGAGCATCATATCCCGCCTTTTTCAAGCTCAAACCAAAGCGACCCCCAGCATAAGATGATGCATAAATACCTGTTAAAGGCGATTTGGAAACCACAACGAATCGTCCGCCCGCGGGTGATGCTGTGCCTGCTGTCGCGCCTGATGCAAATATAAGAATATTTTCAGGAGAGAGCGGATCAACCCCAGGTTGAATGAAATCATGTAACAATTTCAAGGCCATTCCTTTGCCGCCCAGATATTTACTTCGAATAGATGCACTAATGGGGATACGTTGAATATCACGTGTCGATAAATCAACAAACAGGGCCTGATTGTTGATTGCAGAAGATTTAACCATACGTCCTCCTTCATTAATTCCCAGTAAATTCAGGTTTCCGACCTTCCAAAAATGCAGCAACACCTTCCCGCGCATCATGTGAAACGATATTTTTGCCAAAAACTTCAATTTCTTTTGCAAGGCCGCTTTCAATGCCACCATATTGACCGGCATTAATACAGGCTTTGATATATCCGATTGAAGCAGTTGCTTGACGCGCTATTCGATGCGCATAATCCAAAGTTCGATCAAATATTTCTGCCTGTGGAAAAATATCGTGAATCAAACCTATCTTTAATGCTTCATCAGGTGTAAGTTGCAGCCCTTTAAACATCATTTCAACTGCTTTTCCTTTTCCAACCAACAATGGCAATCGTTGGGTGCCGCCAAAAACAGGGATCATTCCCAGACGCACCTCTGGCAAACCAATCCGCCCGGACTGATCACCCATAAAACGAAAGTCACAAACCATTGCCAGTTCGAGGCCGCCTCCCAAAGCATGTCCATTGATTGCTGCAATTGTTGGAAATGGTAAGTTTTCATAATCATTTAACAGGCGATGCACTTCAGGCAATAATTCAATCAATGATGGATGAATATTTTTTAATGTATTGATATCATCACCTGCTGAAAAGAATCCAGAACATGCACTGGTCAAAACAAGAGATCGTGGTTTATTTTGACGCACATGTGCAATGATTTGTTTCATGTCATCTAAAAACGCTTCTGTCATTGCATTAACAGGCGGATGGTTCATTTTGACGATGCCTGTTGTGTTATTCATCTCAAATGTTAAAACTGAAAGTTGCATGGGTTTCTCCTATTAATAATCTTAATAACTATATAAATAATATCTAATTAATATAATGTCAATATAAATTTTGAAAAAATATTAAATTAATAATATTTTTTTAATAGATAATAATAAAACGTGAATAAAATTTTAATAGATATAACTATGGTGTCATTATAAATATGATGTTCGAGATGGGCCCTTTTTAAAAAAGTCAAACATTTAATCTAAAATGCTTGTTTTTTCAGAACATTGCTTGCATTTATCACTATTATAATATATGGTTGTAAAAATATAGTTCATTAGGAATGTCCGAAAATTAAGGAATGCAAAAAAAATAAGTCCCTCATCTTCTTCAGCGTAATCCAGGTTCAAAAAAAGGAATGCAATTAATTAAATGGGGAACTTATTTTTCGAGTATTCCTTAGACCTGAAAGAGCGGCGACATACCAGCCCAGGGCAACGCCCTGGGTCAAAAAAACAAGCTATTTTAAGCCCTTGAAAGGGGAAGGTATTTTATAAGCATTCCAAAGAAAAACACTCGGTAATCGAGTACACAAAACGAAAGGATTTTATTATTATGCGAACAATCAAATTTTTGTTCATCTCATGTGTTTTGGGGCTGTTTGTAAATGCTGCATTTGCAGCAGAAGGGATCGAATTTGACTTTCATGGAAAAATGTTTCAAGTTTTCGGTTCAACAAACAACAATTTGTCTTTAGCGGGTAAGCACAAAAGCGGTATTACGGATTTTTTCAGTTACAATGGTAAACTGAACACACGTCAAACGAACGATGATGATTTTGATTTAAAGTACATTGATTATTTTAATTCTGTTGGTACAACTTTTGGTCTTAGCAAAGCGCGACTCAGGTTTGAAGCAAAAACAGAGGATGACCTTGCAAAATTTGTTTATGGACTGGAAGTTGGTACAGTCAATTGGGGGGACAAGAAAAAAGATTTCGATCTTTCTGGTGATGGTATCACCCAGGAATCTCGTTTTGTCTATGCTGAAGTCAAAGCGCCTCAGAACAATATTAATCATCTCATTCGGGTAGGCTTGCAACCCACAAAAATTAGCCCCTGGGTCTGGTCTGAAACAGCAGCAGGTTTAACATACCATGGAAAGTCATCATCATGTAAATGGATGCTTGGATGGTATCGTGGGGATGAAGATTCAAAGTCCAATACTAAAGATAACAACTATTTTGTTATCAAAACCTCTGGACCTATTGCACCAAACCTGGATCTTGGATTATTCATGGTGTACGAACATTCCGGTGCTGAAACGACAAATATTCCCAATCCAATAACGCCTGCTCATAATCTCACCTATGATCGGGATTATTATTATGTTGGTGCGTCTTTTACGCTTGATAGTAAACCATTTAAAGGACTGTTTGAATTAATCTATCAGGGGGGAGATATTGATTTTATTGAAGATGTTGATGATATGGAACGTGGTGCCATGTTGATGAATATTGACTTTAGTTTTCAGGTAAATGACCAGCTGACTGTGGGTTTCAACTCATTATATGTTACAGGTGATGACGATCCCGACGACCTGGATGCGAATAATTTTGATGCCATTGATGTTGATGTCAAAGTGGGGATGATTTTGTTTAAAGACAGTCTGGTGTCCAGTTGTGATCGTTTCGTGAGTGATGCACCCTACTTGTTGGATAAAGGCTTGATTCAGCATGCTTTAAAGGCAGATTATAAATTGAACAAAAAGCATAAATTTTTTGCGGCAATCCGATCCTTATCTTTAGCAAAAGATTACACTGATGGAGACGATGAAGACGATGGAGAAAGTTCAATTGGAACAGAACTGGATTTTAAATATGCTTATAAACTCAATAAATTTGTCAAACTCCGATTGGAAGCAGCCTGTCTTCTTCCTGGCGGCGCATCAGATTTGATGACAGCTGATGATGAAGATGCGGATATGATATTTAATGTCACTTCAGGGATTCAGTTTAGCTTCTAGTACAGAAAACCAGAAATAAACACAAATTGACAGTCAATATTTTTTATGCTCAATTTTCGTTAATTGTCTTGTAGAGACAAGGCATGCCTTGTCTCTACGAACTCGATTCCGACAATTGTCATATATAATATTTACCCGGAGCGTTGCCCTGGGCTAAGAAAAAATCCCCCTTTTTTAGAATGCGCCCTTTGGGTTACACTTTGTGTTTACAAGGACAATCACGTTTTGAAAAACATCACCTTGCATCAAAGCAATAAAACTGAGATTTTATTGGATTGTCTTATAGAAATTCTCAGTACGCCATTATCAAACCCTTTCGCTCCAGAAACCATCGTTGTACAAAGTAAAGGCATGGAACGTTGGCTTTCATTGAAACTGGCCGAGCATTTGGGCTGCTGTGCCAACATACATTTTCCATTTCCAAATGCTATTGTCCAATCATTGTTTAATTATCTGATGCCCGACCTGGATCTTTCCAATGATATTGAGAAAATTCGCGCATTTGACAGGGATGTCATGATATGGAAAATCATGCGCACAATCCCGCAGTTTTTAACTCAAGCTTCTTTTTCGCAATTGGCCAGTTATCTGAAACAGGATGCCATTACAGATCTCAAACAAATTCAGCTCAGTGAGCGTATCGCAGATACATTTGAGCAATATATTATTTATCGTCCTGATTTAATAAATGCCTGGGAAAATGGCCAGGAAGATCACTGGCAGGCTGTTCTTTGGCGATTTTTAACAACGAATACTTCAGAATATCATTATAGTCAGCTTGGCAAAATGGCCATTAAACACCTGTTAGAGCCTTCAAAAAAACAATCTCCAATGTTTGCAGAACGAATTTTTGTCTTTGGCATCTCAACATTGCCGGTATTTCACATTCAATTGCTCATGGCCCTTTCCCAGTTATGTCCGGTTCATATATTTGTACTGAATCCAAGTCAGGAATATTGGGGCGAAATCCGCTCTAAGCGTGAAATATCAAAAATCCAATTAAAAGAAAATGCTTCGGAAGATGATCTGTACCTGGAAGAAGGCCACCCATTACTGGCATCAATGGGAAAAATAGGCCGAGATTTCTTAAATCTGATTTATGGGCACATGGATGATCATCGCATTCAACTGGATTTTAATGATCGCTTTGAACCGCCTTCAGCACATAATCTGTTGACACATATCCAATCCCAGCTTTTTGAATTGCACGCACCAGGAGATGCACCCATCCAGGTCGATCAAGACGACCGATCCATTGATATTCATTCCTGCCACAGCCCAATGCGTGAGGTTGAAATCCTTCACGATCAATTACGTCATATGTTTGAAAATGATCCAGAGCTGAAACCCAGAGATGTTCTGATCATGACACCTGATATTGAAAATTATGCCCCATTTATTCAGGCAGTCTTTGAACATTCAAATAGCAAAAATGCCATTCCATATTCAATTTCTGATCGAAATCTGCGAAAAGAAAGCCAGATCATTGATGCCTTTTTTATGATTTTAGACCTGGTTGGCAGCCGCCTTGAAGCAAATGCCATGCTTTCAATTTTAGAATGTCCGGCAGTGGCTCGAAAGTTCGATATTACTCAAGATGATATACCTTTGATCCTTTATTGGCTTGAAAAAACACGTTTGAGTTGGGGGCAATCAGGAAAACATCGCACACAATTCGGGATGGCCGCATATTCAGAAAATACCTGGCAACACTCCCTGGACCGACTTCTTTTGGGTTATGCCATGTCTGGTGAAAATGAAGCACTATTCAACAATATTTTACCTTTTGATGAAATTGAAGGCCAAAATGCCAGCATTGTAGGCCATCTTACTCAATGGGCAATAACCCTGTTTAAATATGTTCATCAATTGGATCAACCGCGAAATTTGGTGGACTGGATAAAAGTACTCAATGCATTACTTGATGATTGTTTTCTGCCGCAAGAAGAAGAGGATATTCAAATGGTTGCCATTCGGAAGGCCTTTCACCGAATGGAAAAAATGGCACTCTGTTTAGATAGTGATTCGAATTTTACTGAAAATGCCCCCATTCAATTTTCAGCAATGAAATGGTATTTAAACCAGAGCTTGGAGAAACCAGGGTCCTATCTGGGGTTTTTGTCCGGCCATGTTACATGCTGCGCCATGCTTCCCATGCGCGCAATTCCATTTAAAGTGGTCTGTATGATTGGTCTCAATGATACTGATTATCCCCGAATAGATCGTAGTCCAAACTTCAATTTGATTGCTCAAAAACCAAGAATTGGAGATCGTTCCCTTCGCAACGATGATCGGTACATTTTTTTGGAAGCCATTTTATCTGCCAGAAACCGTTTATACATGAGCTATATTGGGCAGAGCGTTGAGGATAATTCCAGCCGACCTTCATCAGTACTTATCAGCGAAATGTTGGATTATCTTGATACACATTTTCGGTTTGTACCTGGCAGTTCTCGGGATTCATTGATCACCACTCATCGACTCCAGGCCTTTCATCCGGCATACTTTGATAATAATTCTACTCTGTTCAGCTATTCGAGAGAAAATTGTGATGCTGCCAAAAAAATGCTTGAGAAAACAGATGAAAACAACCTCGCATTTATCAACAGGCCCATCAATGATGAGATTGAAAGAAATTTACATATTTCAGAACTTCTGCGTTTTTTTAAAAATCCAATACCTTATTTTTTCAACCATCGTTTGGGGATGCATCTGTACGAACGCATACAAACTTTTGATAGACGCGAACCCTTTGATGTTGATGGTCTGGATGAATATGGCTTGAGAGTTCACCTTTTAGAGGAAATCCTGGCAAACAATGACCCATACGAGTTCTATAAACAGGTTCAGGCAAAAGGCCTTTTGCCATTGGGCCAAATGGGCCGATTGGACTATTATAACATTGTTGATGGATTGGACATCATCGCAGAAAGAATTCGCCCGCTCATTCAAAATGCCAAACCTGATGTACCTGTTGATTTGACAATCAATCAATTTCGACTCTATGGTACGATTAAAAACATGTTTGAAAAAGGTCTGGTGTCATATCGACCCGCGACAGGTAAAGCTGACGATTTTATTTCATGCTGGATTGATCATCTCATATTGAATTATCTGAAAGGCGGTACTCAAAGCTCTTTTTTTGCAGGCAGTGATGGTCTTTATCAGCTCTCCCCAGTAAATAACAGTCAGCAGATACTCAACGATTTGTTACAACTTTATCAAAGCGGTTTAGGCATGCCCCTGCATTTTTTTCCAAAGACATCTTATGCATTTGTTGAAGCCATATACAGCAAGAAAAGTGAGGTTGAGTCACTCATGATTGCAAAAAACAAATGGCTTCCCAATGATTTTAATCCAGCGGATTCAGAATCTGAAAATCTGTATCATATCCGATATTTTCAATCATCAGACCCCTTTGATGATTCTTTTAAGGAAAATGCAAAAAAAGTTTTTTTTCCAATCATGACACACATGAAAAAAATTTAAATATGGACCCTTATAAAGTTATTAAAGAATATTATACAGAATCATCATCATTATACAACTGCTTAATATCTCACAGTGAGAATGTTGCCCAAAAAGCCCTGGCCTGTGCAAAGAACTTAGATGTAGATCTCAATTTTATCAAAGAAGCGGCATTACTACATGATATTGGCATTTATTTGACATATGCGCCCAAAATTGAGTGCTATGGTAATTTACCCTATATATTTCATGGCTGCCTGGGAAAGGGGTTGCTGGAACAAAAGGGCTTTTTTCGACACGCTCGGGTTTGCGCAAATCATGTGGGCGTTGGACTGTCAATAAAAGATATTCAAGCGCAGAGCCTGCCTTTGCCAGAAATAGATATGCAACCGGAAACACTCGAAGAAAAGCTCATTTGCTATGCAGACAAGTTTTTTTCCAAAACTAAAAATAATGTTGAAAAATCTCTGGATCAAATTCAATGGGATTTATCTCGATATAACCAAAAGGCCTTTGAAAAATTTTTGACCTGGCATCAATCTTTTGGTATTAGAGATTGAATTTGCGTAACAATTTAATATTTCAAATAAATTGAAAAAAAGGCTTGACTCTAGCCATTTTTTTTATATATTGATGGTGAACTTAGGAATGCAAAAAAAATAAGTTCCTCATTTACTTATGTGCCAGCCCGATGTAGGGGCGAACCTTGTGTTCGCCCTCGAACTAATAACGCTCTATATATGAGAAACACCATGAGACAATACAACTTATTAATCGTTGATGACCCCGACAATATTAAGCGCATTGAAAACTGCCTGCAAGATCGACCTTGCGCGACCCAGTCGGCATCTTGCGGCATGGCAGCGCTTAAAATTATGAAAAATACTGATATCGATATTCTTATTTCCAGACTCGAATTGGTGGATATCAATGGTCTTGCAATGTACAAAGCCATGAAAGATCAAAAGCCTGACATGCATTGTATCTTGATTGCAGATTCAACATGTAGAATGGATACAGAGGAATGTCATCGCTTGAAACTAATCAATCGATGTTCAGACATGGATACCATTCCCGATCATGTGAATCTATTGATATCACAAATTCAAAAAAAGCAACGCGCTCAAAAAAAGGTTTTGATTGTTGAGGACACCAAGTCATTATTGCTGACACAGCTCAAAATGTTAAAAATAATCGGTTTTTCGGATATTGTGACAGCAAACAATGGAAACCAGGCCATCAAACTTTTATCAGAGATGACCTCCCCGCCTGATTTAGTGATCAGCGATTGGTATATGCCTGAAAAAAATGGATTAGAATTGCTTCAGTGGCTGCAATCTCATAATTCTTTAAACACCATTCCTTTTATTATGGCCACTTCTAAGAAAGAGGCCATGATGGCTATTGATAAGGGCGCAGATCACTTTCTAATTAAACCCTATGACATCGAGATGATTCAAAAGGCAATTGATCGGGTGCTGTGATTCTCGGATATTTATTATTTTCAGTCTTGACAATCATTAATATATTTAATACGTTAATTCATACATTAACTGATGTTCAGTTTTTCAAAAAAAGCGCCTTCACATTACTGACTGATTTCAGCAACAAATAAAAAACTTGTACATCACCGAATATAAAGGAAAATCTAATGAGTGCAAAAAAAGTAGACAATTTGTTGAAACCCCATCTTCACAAATCAGTATTGTTAGTTGAAGATACAAAATCTATACTTATGACAGAAAAAAAGATGTTAAACGATATTGGTTTTTCAAATATTGTTTTAGCGTATGATGGTCAAGAAGCAATTGAAAAATTACAAACAGATCATGACATTGGGTTAATTATCAGTGATTGGAATATGCCCCATATGAGTGGTTATGAATTTCTCCAATGGCTTAGAAATGAGCCCCAATTTAATGATATTCCATTTATCATGTCCACATCCCAGGCCGAAAAAAAACAGGTGCATATGGCTGAGGATGCAGGGGGAAATTATTATTTGATCAAGCCATTTGGACCGAAGGAATTATTACAGGCGGTTCATACTGTATTTGATACAGGTAGAAGTAAAGATATGGACTTAGCCAAAAAAACACGCATGTCAGACAGTGGCAAGGTCAGAATTTCTGTTGCGCATATTCCAATCACAGATCATATTGTTCTGGGGATGCTTCAACACCTGATTTCAACAAAAAAATTAACCCCAAAACATTTTGAACTGGATATCCATAGCCTGCTTTTATGGAATCCGGTCCAACAACATCTTGATGAGGGTAACATTGATGCTGCATTCATTTTAGCACCGATTGTGATGGATTTATTCAGTCATGGCACTCCAGTTAAAATTGTTCTGCTGGCCCACAAAAATGGCAGTATTTGTATCCGAAATAAATCTTTTGGTGAGATTGATCTGGACCAGGAATCATTGAAACAGTATTTTATGAACAAGATATTTTATTTACCCCATACCCTGTCAGTGCATCGTATTTTAGCGGATATCTATCTGAGAGAGTTGGGACTCAATCCAGGATATGCGGGGCAGAAAGGTGTGAATGTTCAATATGAAGTGATACCTCCGATCATGATGCCGGATTTTCAGTCCAAAGACAAAAGTGTGGGCGGTTTTATGGTGGCTGAACCCATTGGGGCGCAAGCAATTTATAGCAATGTTGGAGAAGAGTTGATTCTTTCAGGGCAACTCTGGAATGATCATCCCTGCTGTGTTGTCGCCATGCGTGATGAGTTTATCCAAAAATATCCGGATGCGGTTTACGAGTTCGTTAACATGCTTATTCTGGCCGGAAAGTATATCGAAAGTCATAAAAAAGAAGCTGCTCAAGTTGCAGTATCATTTCTGGATCCAAAAAAGGATCTGGGTTACACCCATGAGATTTTAAACAAGGTTTTTCTTGATACACATGGAATCATTACACATGACTTAATTCCTGTTTTGGAAGATTTTGAGCGGATTCAAAAATTTATGTACGATAAGCTGCAAATGGGTAGTTTGATTGATGTGGAAAAATTGATTGATAAGCGGTTTATTCGTGTATGAGCGAAGGTTTTTGCTTATGTGCCAAGAACGTAGGGGCGAACCTTGTGTTCGCCCATCGTACATAGGAATGAAAGCGTTAATATAGACTTTAAGATAAAGATTTTGGCAAGGCGGCGCAAGGAGATAGTACTATAGTACATCGACGAAGCGCCAACGCAGCCCAAAATCTTTATCTTAAAGTCTATAGTTCGAGGGCGAACATAAGGTTCGCCCCTACATCGGGCTGGCACATAAGTAATTGGGGAACTTATTTTTCGAGTTTTCCTAAGCAGGCATACAAAAAAACATGAAAATCAACCATTCATTTATGGCATTTATTACAAGATGTAGGCGCCATTTTAGACTTTCCGCTCTTCTTTAATGCCTTATGACACCCCCGGCATTTATCATGAAGGGCATTTGCATGATACTTTCTTTTATCGGTTTTGCTCATCCCTTTTGCCTTTTTACCTTTTATTTCTCCAGGCTTTGAATGGCACTTCACACACCTGTCAACATTCGTACCATGCTTTATGATAACCGGCTTACCTGCATTGTCATGGTGACATTCACCACATGCCAGTTTATAAGCACTGACATGTTTTTTATGATTAAATTGAACAATCTTCTTTTTATGCATGTATGAAGATTCATTCATGGGTGCAATGATTGGAAAGGTTGTTCCAGCATATATCATTGTGGCAGAACTACACAATAACAATGCTGAGATCAAAATTTTGGACAAACTCATTCCTTTTCTCCTTCTTGTTTAACAGGCACATCATCTTCATCAGTTGGCTCCAATGGCTTTCTTTGAAATACTTTAGCCCCTAAAATACTCAGCTCATATAATAACATGAGTGGAAATGCCATCATGATTTGTGTGACCACATCCGGAGGTGTAATGATTGCTGCACCAACAAAAAATAATAAAATGGCATATTTGCGGTTTTGTTTTAAAAAGGCTGGGGTCACCATTCCTAAACGTGCCATTAATGTAATGAACAATGGTAATTCAAAAACAATACCAAAAGCTAAAAGTAATTTTGAGGAAAAACTCAAATATTCTTTCATGGATGGAAATGCTTGAATATTCTCTGTTGCAAAACTTAAAAAGAATTGAAAGCCATAAGGAAACACCACAAAATAACCAAATAATGCACCCCCAACAAAAAAGAGTGTGGATAAAAACACAAATGGCATAATGAGTTTTCGTTCTTCAGAATACAAACCCGGCGCAATAAACATCCAGATTTGATACAAAAGAACCGGTGATGACAACATAATTCCCGACAATAAAGAGACTTTCAGATAAGTGAAAAAAGCTTCAGGCAGGTTGGTGAAAATCATCTTATCGCCTTCACCCATGACAGAGATTAAGGGGCGCATCAGGATATCAAAAATAGTTTCTTTAAACCCATAGGAAAGCAAAAAACCAATGCTGATTGCAATAAATGAAACAATCAGTCGCCATCGCAGTTCCTCCAGATGCGCTGTAAATGGCATTTTATCTTCATTTTCCATGATTATCGGCTTCTTTTGTTTCGCTGACAGTATTTTGTTTTTCAGACGCTGATGAATCAGACATGTTCGTACGCTTATCTTTTGATTTTTTCGGTTTGTCTGTCAACTGGTCCTTAATGTCAGTTTTTATTGTGTCGACAGTTTCTCGAAGATCACTGACTTCATCATTTACATCAATCGTATCTCGAAAATCCTGTGTGGCACGTTTGAATTCAACAATTCCTTTTCCCAGTGATTTTGCTAATTCAGGCAATTTTTTTGGCCCGATAACAATCAATCCAACCGCAAGAATTAGAATCACTTCAGGCATACCCATTCCAAACATTGTGGTTCTCCTTTGTTATGTTTGTGTCATTGCGTATTTTGCCGCATCTTTTGTAAAAAGTATACAAGTCCAAAAAGACCCAATCCAAGTATATAGGCCCAATATCTTTGTTCATAGGGAATACCAGCCCAATTTGATATCAAATCAGGCCGCATTAAAGTTAATGTCGCAGACAATAGGATGGGAATATCATAGAATCGATTTCGAGCAATAAGCCATCCCTGAGTGGCTGAAGCAAATGCAAAATTCCCCATACAGGCCATAATAAAAATCAACAGGCCCTGAGGCCAGCTATCTACATTATAGAGAATCAAATCGGTGTTAAATATAAACATAAATGGCAGGATCGCTGTACGAATATCATACATGAATCCCTGAATACCTGTGGGAATCGGTTTTGATCGCGCAATGGCTGATGCCGCATATGCTGCAAGACCCACAGGTGGTGTATCATCAGCCAGAATGCCAAAATAAAAACAAAACAAATGTGCAGCCATTAATGGCACTGCAAAATCCTGAAATTGAGCAATGGTCACTATTGCAGGGGCTGTCAATGATGCCATCACAATATATGTCGCTGTGGTGGGTAACCCCATTCCAATAATCAAACTGGCAATTGCAGTGATCATAAGCATCAAGAAAATATTTCCCATAGAAATACTGTCAATGATTTGCGTAATCAATCCACCCAATCCCAAAGCAACCACTCCAACAATAATACCCGCAGCAGCAGTGGCCATTGCCACTGCAACCATATTTCTGGCACCTGCTGCAAGGGCGCTGAGTAAATCAATTCCGCCCTGCTTGAACGATGGCCATAATTCGGTTTTATTCATCATTGCTTTGATCGGATGTTGAAAAACCATGATGAGGGCCATAATACAAATCGATTTAAATGCAGCCATTTCAGGTGAATGACGAAACACGACCAGTTCAACCAAGAGAAATATCAGCGGAAATAAATAATGAATTCCTTTAAACAATGTCAAGAAAAATGGGGGCAGTTCCTTTCTGGGAATCCCCTCTAAACCCAATTTGGATGCCTCAATATGAGAAATATAAAACAAGGCGGCATAGGATGCAAATGCGGGAATCGCTGCTGCTTTGATTACCTCAATATAAGGCACATTAACATATTCCGCAATAATAAACGCAGCAGCGCCCATAATTGGGGGTGCCAGTTGACCATCAGTGCTGGCAGCAACTTCAATGGCTGCGGCCTTTTTAGCAGGATATCCCACTTTTTTCATCAATGGAATTGTAAATGTCCCGGTGGTTACGATATTGGCAATACTGGAACCAGACACCAGACCAGTCAGCCCGCTGCCTAAAATCGCGGCCTTTGCCGGGCCGCCTTTGAAACCACCCAACAGACTCAATGCCAGTTGAATAAAATAATGACCGGCCCCTGCCCGATCCAGCATGGCACCAAACAGAACAAATAAAAAAACAATGGTGGCAGAAACATCCAATGGAATGCCATAGATCCCTTCAGTTGATAGGGTCATTTGGCTGATAAACCGATTCAGCGAAACCCCTTTGAATGCAATTAAATCCGGCATATATGGCCCCAGAAACGCATAGATACAGAAAACAATTGCAATAAAAGGCAAGGCTGGACCAATCGCACGTCGGGCACCCTCAAGAAGACAAACAATCAAAACAATGCCAGCAATGATATCCATTGTTGATGGCATCCCATAACGAGTAATCAATGCCTGACGTTCAAATGCGATATAAAGAGCGGCATAAGCCGCAAGACCAGCTAATACAAATTCAAACCAGGGAATCTGATGCCGATCAGACAGGCTTTTTAATCCAAAATGCGGCTTTTTGAACATGGGTATATTCAAAAACACCAGAGAAATACCAAATGCAAGGTGTATGGCACGAGTATACACGCTGTCCAATATGATCACGCTCGCAATAGCAAGCTGAAACAAACTCCAGCTTACAGCGATGGTGGGTATGACATACCCGGCAAGCCCTTCGGGTTGCCGGCCCAACCCTTCTTCTTCTTCAGCCAGTCGTTTGGCATATGACATACCTTCGTCGTCATAATTTTGATTTGATGCTGGTTCCATTAATGTTTCCTTTGAAAATGTGGTTTCCCAAACGCCAGCATGGAAAACCTGGACATCCAGTGGCAAAAGTCTGACAGGTCAGACAGGTCAGTCCTGTCCGACCTGTCCAACTTATCCAACTTATCCGACTTATGGGGTTACAGCAAAATGCGCCCCATATTCTATTTTAATCCCGCTTCTTTATAATATTTCATCGCACCTGGATGAATCTGCGCCGACAATCCTTCAAGCATACTCTTTCGGGTCAATGTTTCATAGGCCGGATGAAGTTTTTTAAAGGTTTCAAAATTTTCAAACACTTCTCGGGTAACTGCATAAACAACTTCATCTGGTACATCTGCTGATGTTACCAGGGTTGCTTTTACGCCAAATGTATTGATATCTTTTTTATTAGAAGCCCCGGGATACATCTTAATGGGAATAAAGGATTTCGCATAGTATGGATAAATCCTTAACAAACCATCAACATCTTCAATTGGAATAAAATGGGTCTTTCGTGCGCCTGCTGTCGCTTCCTTGATTGCGCCACTGGGATGCCCTACTGTATAAAAAAAAGCATCAATTCGACCATCCTGTAAGAGTCCCGGCGCTTCTGCCGCTTTTACCTGTTCTGCATTGATATCCCGCATAAAATTGAGTCCGGCATTAGTAAGGGCATCAATTGAATTTTGACGTTGGCCAGAACCTGGATTGCCAATATTTACACGCTTGCCTTTGAGATCAAAAATCGAATTGATTTTGGAATCATTTGCAGCAATCAAAGTGACTGACTCTGGGTGAATACTGAAAACTGCACGCAATTTTTTTTGAGGGCCTCTGTCTTTCCACTCTGCCAAACCATTGACTGCCTGATATTGCCTGTCAGATTGAACAACACCAAACTCTAAATCGCCCCCCATAATGGCATTCACATTAAATACAGAACCACCGGTGGATTCCACTGTACAGCGAATACTGTATTTATGGCGCTGCTTATTAACAATACGTGCAATGGCACCACCTGTGGGATAATACACACCGGTTATACCGCCTGTGCCGATGGTTACAAATTTTGTACGTGCAGCTTCTGTTATGTGAATATCAACAAAAAAACTACAACTTACAATGCACACGGCTAAGAAAAAAAACTGAAATGTCTTCATAAAACCTCCCTGAAAACATAAATCGCCACTTTTGTGGACAATTGTTAAATTTATCTTTTTATTGCATGCAATTCTTGATCACAAATAAAGAATTGTAAAAAATATTTTTCATTTTATGTTGGAATGATGCGTCAACATATTTTGTCATATTGTTTTCCTTAATACGAAATACGAATCAAGTTATTTCCTTCGTTTTCCAACCGGCGCCATATAAATCACAAACTCGTCATCACCATCAACACCAATGAACTGGTCCATCTTATCTTGATGAAAGGCCGCAATGGCGCATGTTCCTGCCTGGATGGCCTCACAGGCCAGATATAAATTTTGACAAACATGTCCAACATCCATTGCAATGACGCGATGCGCAGAAAGACCATAACGCCATTCCATTCTATAGGGTATACATGTCCAAATAAAAGTGACAGGTGCTTTTTCCACAAAAGTTTGATTCAATGCCGCGTCACTTAAAATGCCTGGCTTTATGTTTTCATTTTCCAAAACAAGGCTGTGGGTAACAGGTAAATAGCGATAAATGCCTGATGGGATATTATGTCCATTGGAAATAGCCAGATATGTTTCAAAACAATGGCGACATCCGGCAGAGGGAACCATTCTATATGCTGTGGATTCATTAATTTGTTGACGAATCCCCTGTGTTGCCCACAGCAGAAAGGACAGCTCATCAATTGAAACCGATTCTTGTTTAAAGGAACGCCGACTTTTTCGCTGGCTTATGGCAGATCGAAGTGAAATGTCAAAATCAGCGGGCCAATCCGGTGGAAGTGTAAGGGATAGAAGGTACTGATCAGGTTGATATGGTTTTTGTAAAGGCGGTGAAATCATGCCTTTGTTTTGATCGGTCAATGCGAAATTAATAGATAATCGCAGACGATCTTTTAAAAAATTTCTGTGTTCTTGAATCGTTGGAAGCATGTTTTTGTTTTTCCTTGTTATCGAATCATTCTATTCTTAATACCTGTGAAATAATGCGCTAAATTGAAGAATGTTGTTTTTATATCAAAATTTTATATAGATATCAAACCAATCATTATTAAAACTTTCAATTTCATGTATTTATTTTATGAAAAAACTATGTTAGTCTATTGACGAATTCCATCACATCACACTTAAAAAAAGGAGGTTATATGCATTTTTTTTATCGCCCAATTTTTTTTGCATGGATCATCATGTTCATCTTTGTTGGTTTTATTCATGCAGAAACAAACAAAACTGTAAATAAGAAAGTTATTGTAGGCACCAAGCCAGCCCCCCCTTTTTCCTATAAAAATGAAAAAGGGGTTTGGACTGGGATCAGTATTGATTTATGGCGCAATATTGCAAATGAACTGGGATGGAAATATGAACTGAAAGAATATGATTTAAAAGGATTGCTCAATGCTGTAGAAAAGAAATCAGTTGATTTTGGTGTCGCCGCGATTACGATTACCCCTGCTCGAGAGAATCTTTTTGATTTTTCGCATGCTTTTTATCATACAGGTTTGGGCATTGCTGTACCGGTCAAGCAACAAAACAGTCCTATTTTGTCCATTGCAAAACAGGTATTTTCATTTCAATTTTTGGGGTATCTTCTGACACTGATATTCACCCTTTTGTGTGTCGGTTTTTTAATCTGGTTAGCAGAAAGGCGAAAAAATCCCAGTCATTATCGTAAAGGATTTAAGGGGATTCTGGATGGTTTCTGGTGGTCTGCTGTTACAATGACCACTGTGGGCTATGGAGACACTGTGCCAAAAAGCAGTTTTGGCCGCCTGATTGCGTTGATCTGGATGTTTATGGCAATAATTATCATATCCTTTTTTACAGCCGGGATCGCATCATCATTGACTGTCAGTCAATTGGATTATGGGGTCAAATGTTTTGATGATCTGAATCATGTTGTTGTGGGAAGCCTTGAAAAATCAACCACAACGCGCTATCTTCAAAACAAGAATATTCAGCCAAAGACATTTCGTTCAGTACTGGAAGGCATGAGAGCCCTTTCTGAAGGTAAAATTGATGCGATGGTTCATGACCGGCCCATTTTGCAATTCTATGCAAATACAAAGTTAAAAGGAAAAGTAACAGTGATCAAGGCAATGTTTAACCCTCAAAGTTATGGAATTGCAATGCCTGCGAAAACACCCTATCGTGAGATTATTAACCATGAATTGCTCAAACGATGGACCAATGAAGAGTATTGGAAAAAATTAACAAGCACGTACCTGGGCGATTAATATTATTGGGAATTTTCGAAAAATAAGTTTTTCTTGATCTTATGTGCCAGCCCGATGTAGGGGCGAACCTTGTGTTCGCCCTCGAACGAATAACGCTTTCGTTCCTATGTACGATGGGCGAACACAAAGTTCGCCCCTACACGTTCTTGGCACATACGTAAATGAGGAATTTATTTTTCAAGTATTCCTTAAGGAAAAAGGAGAAAAAATGTCCATTTATATTTACAACTCCCTGCACAGAAAGAAAGCGCCATTTGAGCCACTGACCCCCGAACACGTAAAAATGTATGTTTGCGGGCCAACTGTTTACGATGATGCCCATATTGGTCATGCACGTTCGGTTGTTGTGTTTGATATGATTGTCAGGTATTTGAAAATGAGAAATTTCAAAGTGACCTATATTCGCAATTATACTGATATTGATGATAAAATTATTCAACGCGCCCAGGAACGTAATATTTCGACAGAAGCACTTTCTCAACAATATATTCAAGCCTTTGATCGGGATATGGATGCCCTTTTTGTACAAAAGCCAGACATTACACCCAAGGCAACAGAACATATTGAAGAAATCATTCAACTGGTGGAAAGCCTGATTCAAAAAGGAAATGCATATGACATTTCTGGCGATGTCTTTTTTGCTGTTGAATCTCACGACAATTATGGATGCCTTTCTGGTCGCAAGTTAGAAGATATGGCTGCTGGCGCGCGTGTCAATGTGGACACCCGAAAACGCAATCCCCATGATTTTGCCCTCTGGAAATCCGCTAAACCGGGAGAACCATCTTGGGAAAGCCCCTGGGGCAAAGGGCGTCCGGGTTGGCACATTGAGTGTTCGGCCATGAGTATGAAATACCTGGGACAAAGCTTTGATATTCATGGTGGGGGAAAAGACTTGATATTTCCCCACCATGAGAATGAAATTGCGCAATCCGAAGCTGCCAATGGTTCCGCATACGCCAAATATTGGGTGCATAATGGCTTTGTGAACATTAACCGCGAAAAAATGTCCAAATCCCTGGGAAATGTTGTATTAATCAAAACCCTGGTGGAGCAATACCCGCCTGAAGCCATTCGATTGTTTCTGTTGTCCAGTCATTACCGCAGTCCCATAGATTTTAATGATCAGGCCATGCATGATGCGGTTTCAGGCTTGAATAAGTTATATGCAGCACTGGAACGAATTGAATCCAGTCAAATCACTTCTGAAAATGAAGAAACAGGCGATTTGTGGCAGCGTTTCTGTTCTGCAATGGATGATGATTTTAATTCCGCACAGGCCATCGGATATATGTTTGATGCCGCACGTCAAATCAACCGCATGCTGGATAAATCCCAAAACGTATCATCAGAACAATCTACACAAATGGCCGGCATTCATACCGATTTGCGAAAAATTGGTAATGTATTGGGCCTGTTTAATCAAACACCTGCTGAATACACACAGGATCAAAAAAATCGTATGAAAGGAGACCAAAAATCTGATGATATTGATCAACTCGTTGAGGAACGTTTTCAGGCGCGTAAAAATAAAGACTGGGCACGTGCAGATGCCATACGCGATCAATTGAAAGATATGGGAGTGGTCATTGAAGATCGTCCTGATGGCTCCCGATGGAAATATGCCGGGCAGTCATAATGGACACATTCCAGATCCAATCAGATTTTATCCCCAAAGGCGATCAACCATCTGCCATTAAAAAATTGACAAATGGGGTAAAAAAGGGAAAAGCGCATCAGGTTTTATTGGGGGTCACGGGTTCAGGAAAAACGTTTACAATGGCTCATGTCATTGCAAAATTGCAGAAACCTGCACTGATTCTTGCCCCCAACAAAACATTGGCCGCGCAGCTTTACAATGAATTTAAATCCCTGTTTCCAGATAATGCAGTAGAATATTTTGTCAGCTACTATGATTATTATCAACCTGAAGCCTATCTGCCAACAACAGATACCTATATCCAGAAAGACTCATCCATCAATGAAATGATTGACAAAATGCGCCACTCTGCCACCCGGTCCATCCTGTCTCAAAAAGATGTGATCATTGTTGCGAGCGTTTCCTGCATTTATGGCCTGGGGGCACCTGAAGACTATATTGCAATGCGATTGGACTTGAAACCCGGCATGGAATATAAGAGGGATCGCCTGCTCAAAGATCTGGTCCATATGCTTTATGAACGAAATGATATTGATTTTCATCGCGGTGTTTTTCGGGTCAGGGGGGATCGGGTTGAAATTTTTCCAGCCTATGAAGAAGACCGCGCAGTGCGCGTGGATTTTTTTGGTGATGAAATTGACGATATTCGTGAAATTAACCCACTGACCGGTGCCTCTGTTCAAAAACTCAAGCGTGTGGTTATTTTTCCAGCCAGTCATTATGTAATTACCGATGAAACCTTGAAATATGCCATTGAAACCATAAAGCTGGAACTAAAAGCACAAATCGATTTTTTTCATAAAAATAACAAACTCATCGAAGCCCAACGTATTGAAGAGCGTACCATGTATGATCTGGAAATGATTCTGGAACTGGGATACTGCAATGGGATTGAAAACTATTCCCGCCATCTGACAGGTCGAAAACCCGGTGAACCACCGCCCACATTGTTTGATTATTTTCCAGATGATTTTATCATGTTTATTGATGAAAGCCATATTGCAGTACCTCAACTTATTGGCATGTATCGCGGTGATCGGGCAAGAAAAGAAACCCTGGTACGCTATGGATTCCGCCTGCCATCTGCCCTGGATAATCGTCCCTTAAAATTTGAGGAATTCGCTAAAAAAGTACCCCAGCTCATATATGTATCTGCAACACCTGCGGATTATGAACAAAAAAAATCAGGAAAAGCCATTGTCGAACAAATTGTTCGTCCCACCGGCCTTGTTGATCCTGAAATTGATATTCGTCCAGCAAAACATCAGGTTGATGACCTGCTTGATGAAATCAAAGCCTGCGTCCAAAATAAATCACGTATTCTGGTCACAACGCTGACCAAAAGAATGGCTGAAGATCTCACTGAATATTACCACGATCTGGGGATTCGCGTAAAATACCTTCATTCTGAAATTAAAACACTTGAACGAATGGATATCATTGGTGATTTACGTGCGGGTAAATTTGATGTGTTAATTGGCATCAATCTTTTACGCGAAGGTCTGGATATTCCTGAAGTCGCGCTTGTTGCCATATTGGATGCGGACAAAGAAGGTTTTTTGCGTTCCACCCGCTCACTGATTCAAACATTTGGTCGTGCAGCAAGAAATGTCAATGGCCGGGTAATTCTGTATGCTGACAACATCACAAAATCCATGAAAATGGCCATAGATGAAACAGATCGCCGAAGAAAACGTCAAAAAGAATTTAACAAACAACACGATGTGCAACCTGAAAGCATTTCAAAAGGAATTACTCGTGTATTTTTTCCAACCATTGCGGATAGTTACTATGAACCTGACTTGAAAGCCGCAGAAGAAGTCAGTGAATATGTTGCAACACCCAAAAAAGTAAAACAGAAAATCAAAGAATTGGAAAACGAAATGTACGCTGCTGCAAAAGCATTAGACTTTGAAAAGGCTGCCGAACTACGGGATGAAATCCATCGATTGAACGATCTTGAATCCTGACCTGGATAACTCAGCCCGCTATTATTCTTTGTTTTCTGTCAAAATTGAAATGCTCACATGAAATCTACTTTTTCTTTCAGTTTTTCAATTATTTGGTTTATTGGTTTTAAAGCTGTTTTTCGATCCCATAAAATCATAGCCATCATTGACAATATTGCTATAATTATTGATTGATCATATGAACGTGAATCGTCTAGCCGCCTGTTAACATCGTCAATACGTTTATTTGTATCATCAATTCGTTTATTTGTATCGTCAATACGTTTGTCAATGTTTTCAACACGCTTATCAATACTATGCAGATGTTCATCGATTTTCACAAGCGCTTCTCTAATATCTCCAGCATTTATAGTATTTGAACAGAAAAGAAAAAACAAAGCATGTAGAATTAAAAGTTTCTTGAGCATCGTCTACTCCCTTTATTGTGTCTCATCGAATATTCTATTACTTATCAAAAAAACATCAAAATTGAAATAAATAAATAAAAAATATGTTTTAATTTTAGGGGCGAACCTTGTGTTCGCCCTCGAACAACAACCGGAAACGAACCATATTTTTGAAAAACGTTGGTTCGCCCCTCTGTTTCCGAATTTCCAAAAGATAAATATAATTCTTGCATTTTTTATAAAACAGGTTACAATGTATTTTTTTAATAAAAATTTGAAAAAAGAAATGCCCAAATCGAATGATTGGGACTCCAGACAATCAAATGCTTCCAGGTATGAGGTCTGATATGACTTATTATGCATCAAACGCAAAAGCCCTGTACCAGGCGGGTTCATTGATGTCAAAAATCAATGCGCATTTGGCCGGCAATCAAAAAAATACAAATCTGGCAGAAGAGATGGTTGATCAAATCAAACGATCTTCAAATGCTGAAGCACAGGCAAATACAATTAGAACCATTGATGAAATGGTCGGTTCACAACTTGACCTTATCGCATGAGTCCATATGCCAACACAAAGTGCAACCCCAAAGGTCTGTCCATACAAAGGACTTATTTCTTACTCTGAGCAGGATGCGGATATATTTTGTGGCAGAGACCAATGGATACAGACCATTTATGATGATCTTCAAAAACAATCCTTTGTTGCATTGACAGGTGCATCAGGATCTGGAAAAACATCTTTGCTTTTTGGGGGTGTCATTCCAAAACTTCGTAAAGAAGCGACCTGGCAAATTGCAGCATTACGTCCCAAAGAAAGTCCATTTTATGAACTTTCAAAAGCCTTGATCCCCTTTCTTGCCCATGATCTCAATCCTTTTGACCAGGCCAAAGAAACCAAACAACTGGCTGATGGATTCCGAAAAAAAAATGTGTCTTTATTTGATGTGACCAAAGAAATCATAGAAAAATGTGCGCCAGATACCCGCCTGTTGGTCATTATTGACCAATTTGAAGAACTCTACGCACTTTGCCCCCTTGAAGCGGTCAGAGATCTTTTTTTGGAATTAATTCTTGATGCGGTGCATCTTTCCAATGAGATGGGGGGACAAATTTTTAATGTATTGATCTCTTTGCGTGCAGATTTTCTGGGACAAATCATTTCACATCGACGAATGTCAACCTATCTGTCCAATGCAGACCATAAGCTTGGCCCAATGGCTCCTGATGAATTACGTGAGGCCATCGAAATTCCTGCACAAAAAATGAAGACTGTTTTAGAGCCCAACCTGGCAGATTACATTCTCAAAACATGTATTCCCGGCAATATCCCTTTGCCCCTTATCTCCTTTTCTCTGAGGTGTCTGTGGGAAAAACAGCATACATCAGCCTTAACCATTCGTGGTTTTGAAGAAATGGGCGCGACTGAACTCGCATTGGCCAATTATTCAGAGGCAATATATGAAGGGCTGACCAAAAAAGAAAAAGCAAGAACAAGAGAAATTTTTGTGCGACTGGTATGTCCGGGTGAAGGTACTGAAGATGTCCGATGCATGATCAACAGAAATGAAATGATCAGTCGCAATTGGCCATTGATCAGTCTCTTTGTTGAAAAGGGCTTGCTCATTGCTGAACGAAACCAGAATAATGAGATTCAACATATTGAAGTTGTTCACGATATATTGTTTAAAGAATGGGGCCGCCTTCATGGATGGATTCAGGAAAATCGGGATTTTCGATTGTGGCGCAAACGATTACAATCAAAACTTTGGTATTGGGAGAAAAATGGTCAGAAACCTGAGGACCTCCTCACTGGTGAACTGCTCGCTGATTCCTTACAATGGCTGGATGATGATTCTGATCAGCTTGAATTCTCTGAAAAAAGATATATTCTCAATAGTGCATCAAAAAACAAACCCGGTGCTGCAAAAAAAAGACTCGGGTTTATTGTGCGGTGTATATTCGTATTTATTTTGATTGCAGGGCTCATGTTTGCCAGCCTGTATGTTTTTGATATCAAAAATTCCTTACGTCAATTTGCCCAAACGAATGAACAATTGAAACAAACACTTCAGATCACTCAAAAAAAATTGGCTGATGCCAACCAATCCTTGACAGATTTAAAAGAAAAACTTGATGTGGGTGAAAAAAAATGGCAAGAAGCATTGAATAAATCCGCTTCTGCCAATGAAAAAATAGAATCGGCAAACAAGAAAATACAACAGGCTCAGGATATACAATGGCGGGCAGAGCGACAAATGCAATTTGCAGAAAAAAAGCTGAAAGCTTCTGAAGCCCTGCTGGCTCAGGCAAAAACGCAACAGGCATCACTAAAAAAACAGACCCATGAATTTGAACAGCACTATCAAGAACAGGTCTCAGCCATACAGACGCAAACTGCCGCTCTTGAGGAACAATCACAACAAGCGAATATAAAAATGGCGGCTGCAGAACAACTGGCCCAGGATGCACAGGCGCAACTTCAACTGGTTTCAGAAAAAACAGCTCATTTTGAAACGACAATTCAGGATATGAAACAAAAACAAGCCATTCTCACTGATGCGGCCTGTGCATTTGCTTTGACGCACTTGACTCTGGATAAATGGCGTGTTCTAATGGAGCAATCGCCATTGAAAGATATTTGTAATCAATAAAAAAATAGGAGACTATAATGAATCCAGATATAATCATCCCAACCACATCATCAATTCCAGTAGATTGGAGTGTTTTTACAGTTTTATTACTCGTTACCTTTATCATTCATATATGGATGATGAATGTTATGTTAGGAACTGGAATTATTGCATTGGCACGTCATTTTGATCAAAAGCGTCAAGATACCGATTTATCCCAGACCATTGCATCGCATCTACCCTTTACCATTGCTTTTACGATTAACTTTGGTGTGGCCCCCCTTTTGTTTTTACAGGTACTCTATGGTCATTTGATGTATACCAGCTCAATTTTAATAGCTGTTTATTGGCTATCAGTGATTGGTGTTCTCATTCTGGCATATTATAGCGCCTATATCTACGATTTTAAATATGATGCTCTGGCTCAAAAACGTATTTTTTTTATTGGTGCGACAGTCATTGGCCTTTTATGGATTGCATTTGTCTTTACAAACAACATGACATTGATGCTGGCGCCTGAAAAATGGCATGTCTATTTTAAAAATGCGGGCGGTTTATGGCTCAATCTTTCAGAAAAAACACTCTTGCCGAGATACTTTCATTTTATCATAGCATCTATTGCCATTGGTGGGCTGGCCATCGCCTTATATCGGCAGATACAAATAGATAAATCATGTGATTCCAGTCAAATCAGTCTTTGGAACGATGATATTCAATCCGGTTTGAACTGGTTTATTGGTGCGAGTCTGGTTCAAATGATTGTTGGCGTCTGGTATTTTTTATCTTTACCTGAACATGTGCGCCAATTATTTATGGGGAATCACACCTTTGGCACAACAATTTTTCTTCTGGCCATTCCATTGATTGTTCTGATGCTGGTGGGCGGAGTCAAAAATAATGTTTGGATGGTTGCTTCTTTATTGGTTCCAGTGACTGTTATTATGGTGCTGATGCGTCACCTGGTACGCACTGCCTGTTTATTCCCATATTTTAAGGTTCAGGACTTGATGGTTACAAAACAATATGGACCATTTTTATGCTTTATAGTTGCGCTTATTGCAGGCAGTGCGGTCATCATTTATATGATTCGTTTAACATTTACGCATCTGGTAAAAACTCAGGATCACTAAATTTAATCATCCCAATGCCACCCTGAATATTTCGTGTTTTGGCATGGATTCCCTCGCTTTTTAACATCAGTTGTGCTTCATAGGAACGTGCCCCTGAGCCGCAAACAAGCATTATCTCTTCATCCTGAGGTACTTCAGATAATTGTTGTTTCAAATCCATTTGATCAATGTTGATCCATTGCGCACCATATTTTTCCACAAAGGGGCCGGCTTGAACCGGACTTCGAACATCAAGCACCCGGACATTCCCTTTTTTAAATGCTTCCAAAAATTCCAGTGTGTCAATCGGTTGCTGTCTTCCCTCAAGAATATTCTCAAGGCTGTTGCCAGCCGCGTTGATTATATCCATTGCTGAGGCAAATGGCGGCGCATAAGCAACTTCAAGATTGGAAATATCACTCACAGTTGGTTTGTAAGGTAATAAAGCGGCAACTGCATCCACTCTGGATTTCACCGCATCACCTCCCTTGCCAAGTGCTTCAATTCCAAGTACCTGTCGTGTCCGACGATCTGCAATGAGCTTGATGGCCATCAGTTCCATTGATGGATAAAAATGGGCCCGATCCCCTTGAATGACAACGGAATGCACCGGATCAAATCCAGCCTGTCTGGCCTGTTTCGTCGTAATACCGGCACGCGCAATCCCCAATTCAAAAACTTTCAAACAAAAGCTCCCCACAGACCCTTTAAATTGTTCGCATCCACCGGCAATATTGGTGCCGATGATTCGACCATGACGATTGGCCAAAGATCCTAATGGAAGTGGATGACATTGGCCTGTGATCAGGTTGGTCATTTCGATACAATCACCGCCCGCATATATGTCTGGATCAATGGTTCTCAGACAGTTATCCACAATCAGACCACCAAATCGCCCCACCGGTAAACCCGCTGATTTGGCAATATTACTATTTGGACGAACCCCCACTGCCATAATGACCAGATCACAGGGAATTTTGGAAACATTGGTTTCAACGCCCTCAACACCCGATTCCATCGTGCCGACAATTTTGGTAACGCCCTCATTCAGTTTTATATTTACCCCATTTTCTTTCATATGGGTTTCGATTGCTCTGGACATATCCTTACCAAATGATGTTGGCAGCAACTGATCCATCATTTCAACCAGAGTCGTTTCAACGCCCCATAAATCAGTTAAGGCCTCAGCCATTTCGATCCCGATGGCACCACCGCCTATGATGACCGCACGTTCAACCTTTCCTTTGGAAACCATTGTCTTGACTTTTTCTGCCTGATGTAAATTGGTCACTGCTGTGACACCCGGGAGATTTCCGCCTGGAATATCTGGAATAATTGGACTTGCGCCCAAACCTAAAACCAGTTGATCGTAATTAATTCTATCTTCAGTTTGTCTTTTTAAATCCCTGATACGAATGGATTTATTGGGACGATCAATAACAAGTGCTTCTGTTTGGGTAAGAACATTAATTCCTTTCACGCGCTCAAAATAATTTGGGTCTCGTACAACATGCGCACTGGTTGAACAAAGCCCCTCAAGTTCAGCAACATCCCCGCCAACATAATAGGGGATACCGCATCCGCCATAAGAAATATAGCTGTCCCGATCAATCATGCTTACCTGAATATTGGGATCAAGACGTTTCATGCGACAGGCTGCTTTTGGACCCAAAGCAACTGCACCAATTATTACTACATGTTTTGACATAATGACTCCTTTAAGTAGCTACAACCTCATTTTGTTGCGACTACCAGATATTTTAACTAATATTGAATTGTCCATATCAACACAGTTTTGTCCTCACTTCCTGATGCAAGGCGTTTTCCATCTGGATGAAATGCAATATCATATACCTGCTTTTTATGTGCCTTCAGTTCACCCATTTTTGAAAACTGTGATGTAACATATTTCCAAATACAGATAGATGCATCCCAGCTTCCTGATGCCATATATTGGCCATCAGGGGTAAAATCAATGCTGTGTACCATTTTGGTATGGGCTTCCAAACGTTGAAATAGTTTAAACTGTTTGCCATTGTCTTTGTATACATGAATTATCCCATTATAAGCACCAACAGCCAAAATATTCTTGCTTGGATGAAAAGCCAGACCATTAACAAAACGTGCATCACTGATAATTGTTTGATATGGTATATATTGATTGTATTCCTTTTGATATATGCGGATCATATTTTTGCCGCACACCCCGATAAATTTTGAATCCTTGCTAAAACACAAATTGGCAATACTGGCACCATGATCTGATAACAATTGATGAAACATAAACGATGATCCGATTCTTTTCCAGATTCTAACTGTTTTGTCGTCACTGCCGGTGGCCACAATTGAACCATCAGAACTAAAATCAACACAGGTCACCCAGTCTGTATGGCCTGATAAAATATGGTACACCTGGTAATTATTAAGCTCTATCAGCCCCACATCTGTTTCATTCTTATATTTTGGAATGGCAAGGTATTGTTCATCCGGGGAAAACTTTATGGCAGACACTTCTTTGATCAGACCATTGTTTTGCCAGAGTACGCCAAAGCTGTTATCAAATATAGTCAGGCTGGTTTCTGCTGAAGATGTTGCTAAATATTTACCTGATGGTGAAAATGCGACCGACCATACCCGCCCTTTAAATTCTTTTAACTGTGTCCAATTCATTGCATGAAATTGGGAGGTACAGGCAAATGTGAATATAATAAACAAACAACTTGCTTGCAAATATTTCATTAAATCTCTCCTGTTCGAAGAACTGTTGATCTTGATCTGTTTTTTCTGGATCAAGATCAAAATCAAGAAAATAGACCCAAATATTTGAGATATTCAACTTTTCTTACAATTCAAAAATTATGCGCATTTGTCAAGAAAAATAATCGTTATTCTCATAGACTTTAAGATAAAGATTTTGGCAAGGCGGCGCAAGGAGATAGTACTATATAGTACATCGACGAAGCGCCAACGCAGTCCAAAATCTTTATCTTAAAGTCTATGAGAGCGATGTAAAACGAATTCCTATACATTTTGAAGTTTGGAAGAAGAAGGTTTCTCAAGCTTGTATTCCCGCATTTTTTTATAAAGTGTTGGACGGCTGACACCCAGCAATCGTGCTGTTTTAGCTTTATTCCAGGCGGTTTTACTTAATGCTTCCAGGTATGCCTGAGCTTCATCTGTTGCGCTGAGATACTTTTTCTTGGGTGTGTATGCCTGCGCGCCTATTGTCATTTTTAACTCTGGCGGCAGATGTTCAACAGCAATTGTTCGGTCATTACACAACACAAACGCATGTTCAATGGCGTGCTGTAATTCTCGAACATTACCCGGCCAATGATATTCCATCATAATCCGAACAACCTCATCAGACATCCCATCGATTTGTTTATTAAATATTTTGTTGAACTGTTTACAAAAATGACTGAATAGCAATGGAATATCCTCAAGGCGATCCCGCAAAGGCGGTAAATGAATCTCCACGACTTTCAGGCGATAGAATAGATCCTCTCGAAATTCGCCAAGACGTACTTTTTCTTTTAAATTTTTATTGGTTGCTGTCAGTACGCGAACATCCACTTTATGCGTGGCAGTATCCCCTACACGCTCAAATTCTTTTTCCTGAAGTACACGCAATAATTTAAGTTGAATTAAAGGGGAAATATCTCCAATCTCATCAAGGAATAGGGTGCCGCCATCTGCTGCTTGAAAACGTCCAATACGACTTCTGATTGCACCTGTAAAGGCCCCTTTAACATGACCAAACAATTCACTTTCAAGTAAATTTTCAGACAAAGCAGAGCAGTTGACTTTAATTAAAGGTTTATTAGCACGCTCACTGCTATAGTGCAATGCTTTGGCAACCAGTTCTTTTCCAGTACCACTTTCTCCATTGATTAAAATTGTTGTGTTTGTGCCGGATAAATTTTCAAGAAGTCGATATATGTTTTGCATGGTGGAGCTTTTTCCAATAATATTGTGAAAACAATGTTGTTCAATCAGCTCACGTTCCAGATCGTGGATTTTTGTGGTATCTCGAATAACGAGAACAGCTCCCATAATTCTATTGTTTCTATCTTTCAAAGGTGATGAAGACAACACAACCACCTGGCGGTCTTTGTTCAGATGTTGACATTCAACGCGATATTCTTGAATCACACTTTGCGTTGTCAGTGTTTCATCCAGAACAGTTTCACATCCTCTATTACAGTTAAAAAATAGATCATTGATAGAATTACCAATAATTTGATCTTTTGGTACACCACAAATTTTTGCGACAGCATCATTGGCCTCAATCACTCGCTTGTCACTATCAACAGTCAAAATGCCATCTTTGACACTCCGAAAAATGGCCTCAAGGTTTAATCGATATTTTTCATTTACAGCCTCTGTTTCTTTTAATCGCATAACAACTCGGATTTTAGCCAAAAGCTCTTCTTTTTTAAATGGTTTTGTAATGTAGTCATCCGCACCAACTTCATAACCTTTCAATCGTTCTGTCAACATGGCCATCGCAGATACCATAATAATCTTAACCAGACGAAACTGTTTGTTGGCTCGAATTTTTTGACATACCTGATAGCCATCCAAGCCTGACATGAGGATATCCAGTAATATCAGATCCGGTTCATACTCGGGTAAAAGCTGAAGTGCTTCTTCACCACTTGAAGCGGATCGAATATCATATTGTTCCTCTCTTAAAATATCTTCTAATAATGAAATATTTATGGGCTCATCGTCTACAATTAAAATTTTATTGGACTTCATATTCATCCCTTTTTGTTTTTAGGAAATCTTTAAAAAAATAAGTGGGAAAGTTATTTTTTACGATTCCTTAATAATTAATACTTGCATTTTATTGTAATTTTGTTTTAGCTTATTTTTTACATTCAGCATTTAAGGAGAATACAATGAAACGACTAAAAATACATGATTGTTTGAATAAATCAACCCCTGAACAAAATATTCTTATCAAAGGATGGATTCGGACAAAACGCGATTCAAAAGACTTTTCATTCATTGAACTCAACGATGGATCATGTCTGCAAAATCTTCAGGTGATCACAAAAAACGATCTTTCCAACTATCAGGCAATCAAAAAAATGATAACCGGCAGTGCGATCTCTGTAACCGGAAATCTGGTTGCATCTCCAGGTAAAGGACAAAAATGGGAATTAATTGCCCAACAGGTTGATATCCTTGGTGAAACCCCGACTGAATATCCACTTCAGAAAAAACGACATTCAGATGAATTTCTAAGAACAATTGCACATTTACGACCAAGAACCAATAAATATGGCGCAATGTTTCGTATTCGTTCTGAATTATCGTATCAAATCCATACTTTTTTTCATCAAATGGGCTTTCGGTACATTCATACACCGATTATCACAGGTTCTGATTGTGAAGGTGCCGGCGAATTGTTTCAGGTTAGCACAATGGATATTTCAAATAACGACAAATTACAAGTAGATTTTTCAAAAGATTTTTTTGGAAAAGAAGCTTATCTGACAGTTTCGGGACAACTGGCTGTGGAAATGTTTGCCCTTTCTTTAGGAAGTGTTTATACATTTGGCCCGACATTTCGTGCAGAAAATTCCAATACCCGACGTCATGCCGCAGAATTCTGGATGGTGGAACCCGAAATGGCCTTTTATGATCTTCATGAAACAATGGATCTTGCTGAATCATTGATTCAAAAAATAATCCAGGAAATCTTAACGACCTGTCAGTCGGATATCGACTTATTTGCACGTTTTGTTGATAAATCACTGATGAAAACCCTGACAACCATCATTGAAAATAAATTTATACGTATTTCATATCATGAAGCAATCAATGTGTTGAAAGCATCGGGAAAAAAATTTACCTTCGCCATATCTGATGGCAAAGACCTGCAAGCTGAACACGAGCAATTTTTAACTGAAGTTCATTTTCAAAAACCGGTCATTGTTTACAATTATCCCAAATCAATCAAGCCTTTTTATATGCGCGTTAATGATGATGAATCCACTGTAGCTGCAATGGATGTTCTTGTTCCGGGGATCGGTGAAATGATTGGCGGGAGTCAGCGTGAAGAACGATATGATTTTTTATTAACACGAATGAAAGAAAATGGTATTCATATACCAGATTACCAGTGGTACCTTGAATCACGTCAATATGGTTCTGTACCACACAGCGGTTTTGGTTTGGGGTTTGAACGTTTTTTGATGCTTATCACAGGGGTTCAAAATATTCGGGATGTTATCCCTTATCCCAGAACGCCCAAACAATTAATGTTTTAATTTATATTATAAATAAAATTTAACAATACTTAATAACGCAACAACCATTGCAGCCATCCCTTTTGAGATTGAATGGCAGCTTCAGGGCATATTTCCATACAACAAAAACATCGAATACAGGCATTGTAATCGTATACAGGAATTTTGGCCCGATCTGATGCACGGGATATCGCTTTGGCCGGACATATTTGCTTGCACTGATAGCACAATGTACATTTTTCAGGATTGGGTACCGGTTTTTCCACAAGTAATTGTTTGAAAAATGGGGATGTAAAAGGCCATCTGACTGCATTGGAAAAAATGCTGTTTTTTGAACACTTAAATGATGCTATTTGTAAATCTTTCAAAGGATCACCAACAAGTTCAATTTCATCAGGCCCAGAAATACAAAATGATCGCTCAAAACCTGCTTTCAGGGTGGGAATATCCTCAGGAGGGACTTTTACAATTTGCGTCGCAGTCCAATCGACAGCCAGAGGATCACGCCCCATTATAATCACACCAATCTGTCGCGGTATCCCTGATAATCCAGGGCCCTCTCCTTCCATGCCAATAATCCCATCCATGATATGTAACAATGGCTTGGGCGGATCAAAACCATGACTGAGCGCGCCAAATAGATCCATCATAAAGATAGAAAAATCATCTCGTGAAGGCGCTTTTAAATGAACCCGAGACTTTTTCAAGCCTGGAATTGTTCCAAACAGATTTTTCAATGCACCTGTCAGGATTGTCAATCCATGCGTTTTTAGCTTGGGCAGATTGATCAGCATATCGACATCAAAAAAAGCTTTAGAAATCTCAATTTTTTTGAACCGATATGCATTATCAAATGGAATCAGTTGCGTTGGAGCCATATCTGGCACTTCAACATCAAGCGATTGAACCAAATCACCATAAGGTGTTTTTTTCAATACTGTATTCAAAGAATGAATGGCTGGATTTTCAATTAATACTGGAATGCCATTATTCTCCTTAATAATTTGGACAATGGCCGCAAAAAAGGCCGGATGCGTAATAATGGCACGATCCGGGTTACTGGGAAGCAGTAGATTGGGTTTTAGCCCGACACGCATGCCGGAAAACAATTTGGGGTCGAAATCAATGTGTGCAAAGCCCGCGTTTATTTTTTCGGCTAAGCCTGAATCTTCATAGGATGCACACGATTTTATATACACTTTTTCCACAATTGCCTCCTGCACCGAATATTTGGTTTGACTTGTTTTTGTATTGATCAGAACCGGTCAGACAAGCTGAATCTGTTCATCTTGCCTGACCGGCTGAAAATAAGCACCTTATGATTCTAATTCATGAAACATGCCATTAATGAGAATCCGATTTTTTCTGATCGTGAGATGCTTTTTTTGGAGATGCTTCAGCTTTAGAGTGAGGCGTCTGTGCTTCAGGTGGTTTCTTCTCAGCTATTTTTCCTTCAATTAATTGAAGACGGCTTTTAATCATATCTTTCTGATAGTTCTTTTCTACCAGCTCTTGAGCTTCTTCAATATATTCTCTGGCTTTTTCAAGGTCTGTTTCAGATCCTTTTTGAATGGCAATATCCGCTCTCAACACAAACATCATAAAATCAATACCATTTAAGCGCTTTTGAATCTCCTGCTGATTGGCTTCTGTGGCAAAATAATACGCCATTTCCAGATATTCTTTGACCTGAACCAAATTGGGAATGTTATCTTCAGATAACACTTCACTGGCTTGATCCAGATAGAAACTACAAATCATGGGATAAATTTCAGATTGTGTATAAAAAGGTTGAATGGTTTCAGGAGTTTCCATACCCATCAACGTCACCATAAATGATTTTCCCATTGGGGAAAAAGTACCCTGCCAGACTTCAACACCTGATTTTCCATCAATCAGATAAAATTTATTATGATTTGAACTGCTTGCCATATACAGCATCACAAATAATACAACAATGCCAGCAAACACAAACTTTAGTGAGTTTGACATGAGTTGTTCACCTTTCTTGGTTTCCAAAGTGTAATCTGAATAATCAGATTCAGGCGGAATGAGTGGGGCTGCAATACTATCATCTTCCTGGGGTTCAGGAGAAACCGGTTCCTCAATAGACGCTTGCTCTTTCAATTTTTCATCATTTGCCGATTTATCAACTTGTGCTGGCGCAACAATGTCTTTCTGTTTGGTTTCTGTTTGTTCTGCTTGTTTTTCTTCAACATTATCAGTAACTTGCTCCTGAACAGGTTCAGGGATATCGGTTAAATCAATTTTTTGAAACAGTAATTCCCGAATACGTCTGATCTCATCAGGGGAACCCTCTATAAATGCTGGTGGATCAGAAATATTAAGTTGCGCTTTTTCAGGTGCAGGAACAACTGATTGGGGCGACCATGCTGGATAGACATTTTTTAACAATTCGGAAACAGGTACCGATGGTTTTTCTTTCTTTGGCGTTGCTGGTGCAGGATCTGATTCTTTTGCTACAGACGTATCTGGCAGCGGTTTGACATTTTCAATAGATATATTTTGAAACAACAAAGATCGAATTTTTGTTTGCCTGTCAGGATCAGATGTTTCAATATATGGAGGCGCATCCGGTATATGCATATCTTTTTTTGGTGCTTCCCAAAGAGATGTTGAAGGCACCGCATATTTTTGTCGAATCAATTCAGCAATGGGTACAATTTTTTTGGGTTTCGGTTTCGGCGGCGGAATATCTGTTATATCAATTTTTTGCATCAACAACTTTTTGAGTCGGCTTAATTCTTTTGAATCATTAATCTCGAAAAAGGGAGGCGCATCAGGTATAGAATCATTTGTCATACCTTTAGGCGCTGATTCAATATGAATATTTTCTGGATGTTCGAACTGCCGCTTTAAAAGTTCTTGTAATGTGACTTTTGTTTTTGTTGCACTTGCTGTCTTTTTCGTCTTTTTTGCAGCAGGCGTCTTTTTTGTTGTTTTAGCGGCAGACGTTTTTTTTGCGGTTGATGTCTTTTTAGCCGAATTTTTTGGGGCTGAATTTTTTTTAGCCGAATTTTTTTGGCTCGTTTTCTTTTTTTCTTCAGTTGATTTTGCAGCACCTTTCTTCTTAGCTGCCGCTTTCGTTGTTTTTTTCTTAGCCATATAACCTCTCTTTTTTTCAACCACTTTATATTTCAGGAAATGTTTGCCAATAGTGCATTTTCCCTGAGTATGGCGAAAACATAAGTTGCGTTTTTTAATACCAATTGATTATATTAGCATTTTTAATACAAAATTGAAAGAAAAAAACGCAATTACATTTTCCAGGTTCAATAAAAAATGAAAAATCAACATTTTTTATAAAAAATGGGCTTTTATTCTCATATATGTTCCATACATCCTCTGCAAATATGGTTTTTATCCAATTTTGATGGCATTACAGGTTCATGACACTGTTTACATGCCTGAGATTTTTCAATTTTTGCTTTTTCAGGAATGGGAATAGAAACCTCTTTAATTGAAAATAATTCATCAATGGGTTTTTGAAGAATATCCTTACTTCTTTTAACATGAAGGGATTGAAATTCCTTTCGATCATCATCACTGGCAGTATCAGTCATTATTCGACCGATAAGCGCAAAATGCCGATCCGAAATATCAAAGGCATTATATTTAAGCGCAATACGTACACCATTGCCTGATTTTCTGCTAAAAAAAGTGAAGGCTGTTTTCCCATAATCTTTATAGATAAAATTTCCTTTGCCAAAGGTGCATCCAGTAATTACCTGGATTGCATCTGCGCCACAGGCATCAGTTTCTGTAATCACCACCAGTTCTTCATCAATGGATCGATTCTTTTCTTTTAAATATGCCATTCCGGCTTTTGCAGCACGATACCCCATTGAAAGCCCCGGACATAAATGCCCATGAAAATCCAAACATTTCTTGAATTCTTGATCTTCAAGTATTTCTTGTGCGTTCATTAAAACTCCTTTGTGGATCAGTTCTTAACCTGTTTTTTGAAAGCGTTCAGGATGCGACTAAGATTACCTTTTTTGCAACAGACCGTGCCCTTTCCAGAATATCTTCGCGTTGCTTTACAGCACCGGATTCCATCACGCCACAGGCCCGAATGAGATGTACATCAGTGAAACCCATAAATTTCAAAAACATCTCATATTTGGGGTAAATATCTGCAAACACTTTTTCATCAGGTTGTCCCTGTGTTAAAATGAATATCAATGTTTTTCCAGATTCCAAACGACCGGGGGGATCCTGTTGCTTAAAATTCGGCTTCAAAAATGAATACATTCTATCGATCAACCCTTTCATTTGCGCTGAAATATCTCCAAAATATACAGGAGAAGCCATTATCAAAAGGTCACACGCTTGAATGGCAGATAAAACTTCTGTTAAGTCATCCTTAATCGTGCAAGTATCCGATTTTTCTTTACAGGTCATACAGGCCTGACATCCTTTATAAGTCAACTGATTTAAATGATAAGACTGAACAACCCCATTTGCATCCTCTGCAATACTGATTATTTCATTTACCAGGGTTGCACTGTTTCCTTTTTTTCTGGGACTGCCTGTAATACTTACAATTTTCATTTTATTCCTCCAAAGGTATTTAAAAGTTATTTTATTAAAAAAGGGCATCGGTCTATTAAGTTATGGTATTTTTCAATAACCGAAAATATACATATGTCCGAAAACGAGTGTAGGGGCAAACCTTGTGTTTGCCCTCGAACAAAAACCGAAATCAAACCTATGGTCGTAATTAAACGCATTGGTTTCGGACATAGGTGCGTTTCCGGTTTTTTTTCGAAGGGCAAACACAAGGTTTGCCCCTACATACGTTCTCGGACATATATAACGCGATTTTTAATTCAGGTCAATTCCCATCTAAAAAAATTAGCCCTTCTGATTCTTTTTAATTCCACCGCTTCAAAAAAAAATCAAAAAAAAAATTTTTTGTGTAAGAATTTTGAATTTTTCGTGTCTATATAATATAGAGGCACCTGAATCAATCAAAATGAATATGGCGCCATTTTTATTCATATTTAATTTTTTATTATAAATGTTTTTAATGGGTTAAGTGTAAGAATTGTTTTTTTTGGGTACAAATTATTAAGTTGAGTAAATTCTGGCATTTTTTTTGCCATGACTGAAATACGATGATTTTTGATAGCGAAAAATTAAAAACAGCAATTTTTATTTTTGAGGCAAATTTAGGTGATTTTCAAAAATCTTCTTATTTCGCTAGTAAACATGCAGAATTAAATTTGAGTGAGGTAAAAATATGGAACATATGGTAAAGGATCATACAGATGTGTCAGAGCAAATATTTTTTAAATCATTTCAATACTTTTTTTGTGATTTAAAAAAATATGTGGGATTTTCCATTGCGATACTATTTATTCATTCACTCATCCTTTATTTTGGAAGTTATATGTGGGTGAACTATAATGGTTTTTATGAATCCCAGGCTTTTTTTGACGCATACATTCATATCGGATTTGACATTGGTTATTTATTTAGCCATAATCTCTGGTGGCTTTCATTAAGAGTACACACAGTAGTCAGTATTGTATGTCTGACTTATGCGGTACTCAGTAAATTTTTTTTATTGACAGGTTATTTTTATGAGGTGGTCAATTTCTTTTACAGATTATTGTTTTGGTGTATTCCAATCATTTTCATTTCAGCTTTTATTATTGAAGATTCTTATATTTTTGACTATCAAACATCGGTATTGATTTGTTTTATGCCTGGTCTATTTATGATGCATCTCAGCGTAATTTTGGTTCGGACAATGCCTGATCTAGGAGATCTTCATCGGTTATTTTTATGGTGTATTTATCGCAACAAGACAGTGACAGCAATGACTTAATTTCATATCCCATTGATGGAATATTGGATTTGCATACATTTCGCCCCAATGAAATTCATTCATTGATTCCCGAATATCTCAATGAATGTCGTCAAAAAGGAATCATGCGTGTAAGAATTATTCATGGGAAAGGTTCTGGTCATCTTAGAAAAGGTGTTCAGGATTTGCTAAATAAATTGCCGAACGTAAAAAAAATTATGGATGCCCCTCCTGATGAAGGCGGATGGGGTGCGAGCATTGTTTATTTGCAGAATTAATTGAACTGTATAGACGTAGCATGCTACGTCTATACACGACCTTCTCAAAAAGTTCGATCAGATAAAATGGGGAGCATCCCCCAATTGGAAGAGTCAGACCTGTCGTACCTGTCCGACTTTTGTCCCACAATTACCCCTAACAAAAACTAAAAAACAAATCAATATCCGGGGGCTCGTCTTTATACTTGCTATATTCAAGAAAAAATGTCAATATAACCAAAAAATTGAGAACCACATATAAAAATGAATTCAATCAAAACATTACTCAAACAAATTAAATCGAAAAACAATATCTCATGTACCGGACTATCTGGAACAACTTTGGCCATGTTGATTACCCGGATATACAAGGTCAAGCAACAAAGTATTGTTATTGTTGTCCCTACTGAGCGTCAGGCTGATAACCTGATGGATGATATCGCGTTTTTTTTAGGAAATAGTGCGATTCCACGCTATTTTTTTCCTGCAAATCCAGCACTTCCATCAGATTTTATGACATATCAAAACAAAAATGCTGCACGCCGAATTCGGATTCTCTATGATCTCATTGCTGGCAATACACCTCCAATAATAATCACCACTTCTGAAGCGTTAACACAATATATCGTCCCCAAAAATGCGCTGGCAGAATATGCAGAATTAATTATTCAGGGCGAGGAGATCAATCGAGATGATTTAATTAAACGACTTGTTGCAGGAGGGTACTCCCGCGAACTGATTGTTGAAGAACCGGGTGATTTTTGTGTTCGGGGCGGTATTTTGGATGTTTTTTCAACCCTTTATGACTATCCGATCCGCCTGGAATGGTTTGGAGAAACCATTGACTCCATGCGTTTTTTTTCCCACAAATCACAAAGAACCATTCGGACAATTACTGAAGCAAGCATTGTTCCTGCACGTGAAAGCATTGTGTATCCAGAAAAAGAAACAATCTTACTCCATAATATTCGACAACACGCTGTACGCATGGGAATTGGATCATCAAAAATTCGGGGATGGGTGGATCAGATTAAGGAAGAAAAAAATTTTGCAATGCTTGATGGTTTAATATCATTTGTGTACGATGAAATGAGCCTTTTGTTTGATTATCTTGACTTTGACACCCTGTTTATTCTTAATTCGCCATCTAGCCTTGAACGTGAATCCACTGATGCCTTCTATCATGCCGAACAAAATTTCATTTCTGCAAAGGATGAAAAGCGATTGTGCGTGTCTCCTGACAAAATTTTTAAAGCCTGGCCTGATATTTTTGAGAAAATTACCAGCAGACATTTTTTGATGGTCAATGAAATTCAGTCTGAGCCCAACATTGAGAGTACCAGCCCTATTCAATTTGCAATCACAGATAATTTAGATCTCAAAAATCAGATGAAAGAGCAGCGTGATAAAGACCACTTACTTCAACCCTTAGTTGAATGGATAGGTGAACAACAGGCGAAACAAAGCATGACCTTGCTCCTTTGTCGAAGTAAAAATCAAGCCAGACGTTTGGAATCCCTACTAAAACCATATGGCGTCAATTTTTCTCTGACTGAGGTGATCCCTGACATAAGCCGCAGTCATGGGAATGTTTATATATGCCTGGGACAGATCACCTCAGGTTTTGTTTGGGATGAAGCCCTGCTCGCCATTGCATCAGAAGATGAAATCTTTGGCCCCAAAAAAAGACGTCGTAAAACAAAGATATCCAAAGTACAAACAGAATTGATCTCTTTCCAGGATCTGAAAAAAGATGATCTGGTCGTGCATATTGAACATGGAATCGGTCAATACCAGGGACTGGTAAAATTGGGGCATAATGGTGTTGAAAATGATTTTATATTGCTCACTTACAAGGATGAAGACCGACTGTATTTACCGGTTGATCGTTTGGACATGATTCAAAAATATATGGGGGTTGAAGGTGTTGCCCCCGTACTCGACAAAATGGGAGGCAAGTCCTGGGAAAAAGTCAGGCAGAAAGTGAAAAAATCGGCTGAAAAAATGGCAAAAGAATTGTTGGATTTATATGCTGCCCGAAAAGTCAATAAAGGCTATGCTTTTTCCCCTGATGATATGATGTATCAAGATTTTGAAGCCAAGTTTGAATATGAAGAAACACCCGATCAACTCAAAGCCATAGACCAGGTTTTAAAAGACATGGAGCAAGATACGCCAATGGATCGCTTGATATGCGGCGATGTGGGGTATGGTAAAACCGAAGTGGCATTAAGAGCCTCCTTCAAGGCGGTCAATGATGGCAAACAAGTTGCCATGCTTGTGCCGACAACATTGCTTTGTGAACAGCATCTGGCAACATTTCAGCATCGATTTGAACACTATCCTGTGCGTGTGGAAGGTCTCAGCCGGTTCAAGACAAAAAAGAATCAGCGCCAAATTATACAGGACATTTCAGAAGGAAGTGTAGACATTGTTATTGGCACCCATCGGCTCCTTCAAAAAGATATTCAATTTAAAGATATTGGATTGTTAATCATTGATGAAGAACAGCGATTTGGTGTACGTCATAAAGAAAAAATTAAACGTTTTCGCAAAACAATGGACGTGCTGGCACTCACAGCAACCCCAATACCACGCACTTTACATCTGTCACTACTGGGTATTCGAGATATCAGCGTTATCTCAACCCCTCCAGAGGCACGTCAACCCATTACGACCTATGTGACCCAATTTGATGGCATTGTCATTGCCCAGGCAATTCGTAAAGAAATGGCCAGACAGGGACAAATATTTTTTGTTCACAACAATATTAATACCATTTTTTCCATTGCATCTTATTTACAAAAGCTGGTTCCTGAAGTACGTTTGGCAGTTGCCCATGGACGCATGAATGAATCAGAACTGGAATCTGTTATGGTTGACTTTATCAAAAATCAAATTGATATGGTTGTTTGTACAACAATTATTGAATCTGGAATTGATATTCCTGCTGCGAATACCATATTTATAAATCATGCAGATCGGTTTGGTCTGTCGCAGATTTATCAATTAAGGGGACGTGTGGGACGAAGTGGTGAGGAGGCTTTTGCCTATCTGTTTGTACCTCCTGAATCGCAAATGAAAAACATTGCCATGAAACGTATGAAAGTACTCTTAGAAAATAGTGATCTGGGTGAGGGATTTAAATTGGCCATGAGTGACCTTCAGATTCGCGGTGGTGGTGCAATTTTAGGGTCAGAGCAATCCGGGCACATTGCAGCGGTGGGGTATGAAATGTTCTTGGAATTGATAGAACAGGCTGTTCAGGAACAAAAAGGCCAATCGGTTCTTCCGCCGCTGGATCCGGAAATCAATGTACCCTGGTCAGTTTTTATTCCTGAATTCTATATTGCTGATATTGATCAACGCTTGCTGATTTATCGTCGGTTATCCAAAATGACCAAAATATCTCAAATCGCTGACCTTCAAAAAGAACTGATTGACCGATATGGCAAGCTGCCCCCTGAGGTTAAAAATTTGTTGTCAAAAATTGTAATCAAGGCTTTAGCCAAAGCGGCAGGCTTAAAACGCGTTGATTTTGGACAAGATCGACTGACTGTTTATTGTCATACAAATTATCAGAAAAATCCCCAAGGATTACTGGAGTGGACTCTTGAAAATCCCAATAAATTTCAACGTATTAAAGACAATGGGCTCGTTATCATGTTTGATCCGGATAAAGGCGTACGCATTCAGGCAAAAAATATCTTGAAAGAAATTGGGCGTCGTGTTAATTAATTATGCAAATTTTAAATATTTTTTTGCTGAGGCAATTGTGATAAAAATGAAAATATTCTATAATTTTAAGAACTGGCTGCTCAAAAATGGGTTGTTGATCCTCATGATTGGATTAACAACAGCTTGTGGTCAGATTCCTGAAAATGATCAGATCATTATTCGAGCAGGTAAGAGCGTCATAACAAGTGAATACCTTAATCAGGTGCTTGAAATCGCCAAAACATCATATCCAAACACCCTATCAGACAAAAAGACAATGCAATTACGAGAAAAGGTTCTCGCTGAATTGATAGAAGAGGTTTTGATAATGGAACGTGCCAGAGAAATGGGTATTTCAATTACTGACAGTGAGATGGAAACCACTGTCATGAAAATTAGAAAGGATTATCCTGAAGACACATTTGAAAATATGTTGTTGGAGCAAGCGATTTCCTTTAGTTTATGGAAAAAAAGATTAAAAAAGAGATTGCTTATTGAAAAAACCATAGAAGCAGATCTTAAAAAAAATATTAACATCACGCAGTCAGATATTGATGCTTTTCATCAGCGCTACCCCGAACAATCGATCTCACCCATTGGAAATCATCCATTAAAGAATGAAAGTGTCAGGATAAGCACGAATCGTCAAAATATCAAAGCTTTTCTGATAAAAGAAAAGATTGAAACCTCCTATCCTGAATGGATCAGGGGATTGAAAGAACGATATGATTTACACGTAAGTTTTGATGGGAAATCAAACGCATGAAAATAAAATTTGTTATCGGACTTTTAATATTATGTTTGACCCAAGTGGCATCAGCAGAACTGGTGGACCGGATTCTGGCAGTGGTCAATAATGATATTGTAACCTTGTCTGAATTTAATAAAACATATGCAAAACTGGCCATGCAAATTCGGGCATCTAATTATGCGCCTGAACAACAGCGTGAGTTGCTAACTAATTTAAATACACAGGTTTTGGATACCTTAATCAAGGAAGCGCTTACAGAACAGCAAGCCAAAACATTTCAAATTGAAATTGATGATAAAGAAATTGATCATGCAATCAATGATATTAAAGAAAGACATAATTACACTGAGGATGAATTTGAACAAATTCTTCAAATGCAGGGTTCAAGCATAAAAGAATATCGTGAACATATTCGTAAGCAAAAGCTTCAATCACAACTTGTTGGAATTATGGTACAATCAAAGGTGGTGATTACAGATGAAGATATCAAGGCTTATTATGACAGCCATCTGGAGGAATATCAGTCCAAAACCACTTATCATTTGAGGACCATAATCAAACGTCAGATATCAGATCAGACACGCGATGAAATAAATGAAGCATTGGAAGCATTTAACTCAGGACGTTCCTTTGAGGAACTGGCCAAACAATATTCAGAGCCGCCTTTTAATGAAAATGGAGGGCTCTTAGGCAGCTATACACTGGATCAATTATCATCGCAGATTCAAGATGCAATAAAAGTCTTACAAATAGGAGAATCTTCCCTGGTTTTAGAGACAGGGCAGGGACTTCAAATTCTATATGTTGAAAATATTACGCAGGAAGGTGGAAAAACATTGGAATCGGCATCAACTGATATTAAAAAATTATTGTATCAAACGAAAATGGAGCAACGATATCATGCATGGATGGATGATTTAAAAAAAAAATCGCATATAAAAATTATTGATTAAGAGAAAGAAATGTTATGGAAAATAGACTAAATAAATTAGAAGAAGCAATGACGAACATGCTAAATACACAAGCAGCATTAGGATCGCAAACAATTGCGCTTTCTGAGCGTCAGGCCAAGTCTGAGGCAGCTTTTTTACAACAGATGGCTTCTTTTTCTGAGCGTCAGGCCAAGTCTGAAGCAGCTTTTATACAACAGATGGCTTCTTTTTCTGAGCGTCAGGCCAAGTCTGAAGCAGCTTTTACACAACAATTGGCTTCTCTTGTTGATATTTTGCATGAACATACTAGAATTCTAAATAACTTACCGAATGCGATTAAAGAAAAAATCGGCTTCACACGCTAAGGGAAGCCCTTAAAATTAAGTTCCCTATTTCAAAAAGTGCATTTCGTTTTTTATTGTACGTTTTGAGGTTTATGTCCGTGTAGAGACGTAGCTTGCTACATGACCTTTTCTAAAAGTTCGATCAGATGAAATGAGGTTCTTATTTTTCAAGATTTCCAAAAAAATAAAATTATCTCGGCAAGGTCGAGTACATTGAAAAAGTGAGATTATGAACGATCAAACAAATTTATTCTCCAATGGTTCCATAGGCGATTTTTTACGATCCGAACGTGAAAAACAAGGCCTGGATTTAAATGATATTTTTCAAGTCACCAAAATAAGACCGAATATTTTGGAATATATTGAAAGTGATCAATTCGACCGGATATCTTCATCTGATTTATTTGTGGTCAGTTTTCTGAAATCCTATGCGCAGGCACTGAAACTTGACCCGGATCCTGTGATTAAGAAATTCCGAACTGCTGCTGCGAAAAAAAATGTTCAGTTCCCAAAAGGCGGTTTTGTGAGACGAAACATTTCTCCACAGCTTTTGGCTGTGAGCGTTGCCATTATTCTGCTCATCTGTTTAATTATTATGATTGTGCCATCTTTGAAAGATCGCTTTTCTCCTGAAAATAAAGAACAACCGCCTCAAAAAGATGTTCTTTTTGGAGAACTGGATAACAATGTTGATTTTTCATATCACAATAAACCGGTTACTTTTACTGAACATCATCCGATTTCAAAAACTGTCAAATCCGCAGATAATTTAACACAATCGGATACAAAGGATGAAATATCCCAGCAAACTGAAAAAGAAAAAATAAACGCCGACAAATATTCACTGCGTTTAAAGGCAATTGAAAAGACATGGTTAAAAATTACTGTTGATGATCAACCGCCCAATGAATTTATGCTTAAGCCTGGGGATGTGCTCAGTAAAGAAGCGGATAATGAATTTCAACTCCTTTTGGGAAATGCAACTGGACTTGAAATTTATTTAAATGACCAGCCAGTTAAAGTCTCTGGGAGGCCAGGGCAGGTCAAAACATTAAAATTACCTTGAAGCGTTGGGAACTCTAATTCTAAATATCAGAAATTGACAGTGGCATGTTACTTGCTTTTTTCCAATAGAAATGCAACCAGTTGCCATGTATGAAAAATATTTTTTTTTAATTGCAGAAAAAGTCTTGTATCCGATAAAACGAACTGGTATTATAGTTTTATTGATTTTTTAACAGTTTATGCTATTGTACACAGGAGCGCTTGAAAAATAAGCATTTCAGATTGTTTTTCGGGCATCCTTAAAAAATCTATACTGAATAAGATTTACAACAATAGCCATAATAAATAAAACAAATACAAATCTGAGAATCAAAAATGAAAACTAAACAAATCATTATATGTGGGCTTGTCATAGCAGCAATATTTTTTTGCGCTTCCTGCGACAACCAGAATGAATCACAGGAATTGGGATATGACTTTGAGGAAGATGCGCAAAAGAAGCCGCGTCCAGACTATATCCGAATTCCCATTGAAGGTGTCATTCCAACCATTGATCCCGGCCTTACTGTGGATATGGCATCCATTGAGATCACAGAACAGCTTTTTTTGGGCCTGACAGATTACGACCCGACATCATATAAAGTGACGCCTGAATTGGCAGAGTCATGGACGATCAGTAAAGATGGTACTGTGTATCAATTTAAATTGAGAGAAAATGCAAATTGGATCAATGGCGATCCGGTTACAGCCCACGATATTGTTTGGGCAATCCAGCGAAATATCAATCCGCAGACCAATTGCCCATATTCCTATATGTTCAGTATTCTGAAAAATGCTGATGCCATCATGAGCGGAGAAATGAAAGATATTTCCAAAATTGGTGTTCGTGCAGTAAACGATAAAACTGTTGAATTTACTTTAAAAAACGCAGCAGCATTTTTTCCAGCAATGGTTGGACTTTGGGTTTACAGACCTTTACCTCGAAAAAGTATTGAAACCCATGGAGACGCCTGGACAGATTATCAAAATATCCAAACCAATGGATCATACATGCTTTCTGATTGGAAAAAGGGTAAAGTTATGATCCTGAAAAAAAATCCGCAATATTATGATATTCAAAATGTTAAAATTCCTGAAGTCCACTACATTATTATCCCTGAAAGCTCTGTGGGATTGGTCATGTATGAAAACAATGAACTGGACATCGTTGGTGGTGAATATATGAGAATCCCACTGACTGAAATACCGCGAATCAAGATTGATCCCAAATTAAGAAAAGAATATTCCAATGAACCGAGTTTCTGTACCTATTATTTTGGTTACAATACCAAACGACCGCCTGTGGATAATCATCTTGTGAGAAAAGCCATTTCTGCTGCCATTGATAGACGTTTACTTATTGAAGTTATTACCAAAGCGGATCAAGATCCTGCAACAACATTTACACGTCCTCCTATATTCGGTTCGGTTCCTATTTCCGAAGGGATGGGCGTGAGTTTTAATCCCAAACAAGCACGTAAATGGTTGGCAGAGGCAGGTTATCCGAATGGTAAGGGCTTGCCTGAAATTGTTTTGATGCATAATACTTCAGAAGATAATTCCATGATCGCAAAAGCAGTACAAACCTGTGTTAAATATTACTTAAATGTCGATATCGTCATCAAAAATAAAGAGTGGACTGCTTATGTGGATTCAATAGAACAACCAAAAACGCCTCATATTTTTAGATTGGGATGGTGTGCTGATTATCCGGATGCCAATAATTGGCTCAATGACGTTTTTCATCCAGTAAATTCAGCAAATTATATTGGATGGGATAATAAAGAATTTGCCAAGCTCATGGATAGAGCAAAATCAATAAATGACCAGGATGAACGACGTCAAATATATAAACGTGCGGAACAAATTTTGTGTGAAGAGGAAACAGCGATTATACCACTTTATTTCTATACAGCACCCTATCTGGTTAAAAGATGGGTCAAAGATTGGTATCATATGGCAATGGGTGGACAACATATTCGAAATTGGTCAATATCTAAGAAAGATCCCAGTATGGAATAAGCGTTTAAAAATGTTAATACATTTTTTTAATAAATAAAACAACGAAGAAAAGTCACTGCTCAAAACATTTGAGTTAAATGACTTTATAGTCGGGTACAACCTGGCTGTTTGTTTCAAACATAACAATGATTGAGATACCCCATGAAAAAAAATAATAAAAGACGCATTTATTTAATTATTGGTATTTTCATTGCGGTTTTTATCCTTTATTTCGGATCGTCTTTGATTCAAGGTGATAAAAAAACCATATACGTCGGTGTGATGGGCCCAATGAGTGGAAAGGGTAGAGCTTATGGAAAGGCCATGCTAAAAGGTATTAATTTACGCCTGAAAGAACTCAAAGATGAAGGTGGTCTGGATAAGTACAGAATCAAGCTGATTGTACAGGATGACAAAAATGACAGTAAGAATGTTGCAGATCTTGCACTTAAAATGGCTGATGATGGCAAAGCAGTTATCGTGCTGGGACATTATTTTAGTTCAGTTTCTTATGCTGCGGGAAGTATTTACAAAAATAAAAAACTCCCTGCAATTACAGCATCGGCAACATCAGATAATGTCACCCTTGAAAATGATTGGTATTTTAGAATTATCCCCACAAACAGCTTTCAGGGCAGTTTTATTGCAAACTATGTGAATAAAACGCTGAGAAAAGAAGCGGCTTCAATCATTTATGATGAAGACAGCTATGGGGTTACACTCATGGAAAGCTTTGAAAACTCAGCCGGTCGATTGGGTATGAATATCAAAAAGAAGTGGTCCTTTGATCACAATTCCCCCACGATTGATGATGATCTTGAACGAATTACCAGAGAACTTCGAGCAATGGATGATCCCGGAATGATTTTTGTTGCAACGCATTCAGGTGAAGGCGTTAAACTTATTACCTCATTAAAATATCCAGGAACAACCTACTCTATTATTGGTCCGGATGCATTTGGCGGAGAAGCGTTCATTAAATACTTGCGAGAATATCCTCAAGAAAAGTTAATTCCGGGGTATTATTCTGATGGCATTTATACAATATCACCTTTTATTATTGATATTGCGAATGAAAAAGCCCAGGTATTTCGTCATAATTTTGTTTCAAAATACAAAGAAGAACCTTCATGGGTGACTGCGGGTTACTATGATGCCATGTCTGTTGCAATTTATGCCATTGAAAATGCAGGACTCAGTGGTGAATCAGGTCAAACCCAAAGAGATCGATATCGTATCAGAGAATTTCTGTCTGCCATGACCAGTCCTGAAAATGGTTATGAAGGGGTTAATGGCAATATTCATTTCAATGTGGATGGTGACTACGATAAACCCCTTGCAGTTGGTGTATATAAAAATCAGCGATTAATCTCAACATTAACGCAGTATCAATTAATTACAGATCTTAATACTGTTGATAACATGCTGAAAGAGATTCTTGAAGGGAACATCATTCTGATTGATGGCAAATTTATGAATAAAACTAAACTGGTCTACACAGGTATCGATATCAACTCCATCAGCGATCTTTCTGTTAAAAACTCAAGTTGTGTAATTGATTGTTATTTGTGGTTCAGGTTTGAAGGAGAATTTGATGATAGTAATATCGAATTTGTCAATTCGGTTGATCCTTTATCTTTAAGCCGACCAGTCATTGAAGAACGAACTGGCAACTTAACAACCCGGGCGTATCGTCTCAAAGCGCCATTCAAGGTCCATTTTCATTTTCATGAATATCCATTTGACAAGCAAACGTTGAAAATTCAGTTCAGACATGTAAAACAAACTCGTGATAAATTAATATATATTTCCGATTTATTGGGCATGCGTTTAAAATCCAACAAAAAACGTACTTTCAGTGCGTTAAGTAGTTGGGCCACAGATAGTGTCATGTTTTTTCAAAATATTATTACCAACAACTCCACTTTAGGTGTGCCTAAATTTTTCAATTCCAGAAATTCAATTAAATATTCACAGTTTAACGCACAAATTCAAATTAAGCGTCGCATCGTAAGCTTTTTGATTAAAAATCTAATATTGATTTTTGTAATGATTATGATATCTTATGTTACCTATTACATACCCCCTGATGTATTTCCCATTCGAATATCAATTGGAATGAGTACCTTGTTGACAACTGCATTTTCACATATCAAGCTCTCTCAAGAAATTCCTGTTGGCTATATTTTGGCGATTGAACATGCATTTTTTACTGTGTACGGCCTTGCATCTTTATCTGTATTGGCTTCTGTTTTGATATTCACACAATGGAAACGAACAGAACCTATAACAGCAACAGATGAGGTTAAAAGAGAGGCATGGAAAAAGATATGGTTCTTTTCTATGGTGGGGCGTGTTGTTCATCCATTAATCGTCATTTTGATCAGTTTTATCCTTTTTTATGTTTATGTTCTTGAAAAAACAAATCTTTTTACAGTTCTAGTCGTTATTAGCACAACAGTTTTTGGTATTACAGTCCTTATTGTAATGTTTGCTAAAAAATCACGATCCAGGAAGATTAAGTCGAGTTTACTGAATAAAAAACAGGATAAAAATAAAAAGGGAAAAGTTGAAATAGAAGCAGGGGCTTAGGAACGTCTCAATATGAATACTTCCTCACAGGTGTTATTGCTGACCCCATGCTAAAAAGGGAACGATCTCGGCAATTGCAAGAACAGCGTAGGGCTAAAGCCCATAGCTGTTCTTGCAATTGCCGAGATCGTTCCCTTTTTTTTGAATGACTAATATTATTCTAACATAGTCTTCAAAACTTCTTTATACCAGTCAAATAAATAGGAGTCATCGAAATGAAAAAAAATGTGATCTCGTTTATTATCAATATTTTATTTTCTATCTTATTTATAACTGTCGTCCATGCAGAAACGCAATCTGGAATCCAGGTTTCAAATCAGGCAAATCCATTACCCATTGATGATAACAATACGATAAAAATTGAGCAAAGCTTAGGACAGACAAGCGGTGTCAATTTATTTCACACATTTGATACCTTTGGCATTGATCAAGGCCAAACCGCGCATTTCATAAGAGAGAGTTCAAATTTGCAAAATGTTATCAGCAGAGTGATCGGTGGGGATAAATCTTTCATTGATGGCACTATTAAATCAGATTTTCCGAATTTCTATTTATTAAATTCAGCGGGCATCATATTTGGACCCCATGCAAGTCTGGATGTACCTGGATCATTTCATGCGAGTACAGCCAATTATATTCGAGGAAATGATGCAGCCAATAGATTTGGAACGATTGACGAATCCACTGTTTTTGTGGATCATCCATCAGCTTTTGGTTTTATTGATAGTAAGTCCTATGCCAGCATTGAAATTCAAGGCCTGGGCGAATACGACCCTGTTGGTGATTACGACCCTGAATTATTTACCCCAGGGTTGTCGGTGAATGCAGAGCAAACCTTCTCATTAATAGGCGGAGATATTGAATTTAAGCAGGGCTCCTACTATTATGATGATGCCAACACGCGAATCAATCCTGAAACACTGTATGCAGATGGCGGTAGAATTAATCTGGTCAGTGTGAAATCTGGTCATGAAGTGCCATTGCAGCATATTTTCAAAGTGGAGTCTCTTGATGATATCAGCGGCGCACATTCGGGAGATATTGCAATCATTTCCAGTAATGATCAAAAGGTAACATATCAAAATGATGGAAGCCAATGGATTTTGACAGAAAATCTAACAACAATTCCTGGCGTTAAAATTGGAAATATTGATAATCAGGCTCAATTGGGGAGTATTGAATCATTTGACAGAACAAGAATCTCTGTTGATAAATTTACCCAGGCCCCTGATCCCAATTTTGATTATGAAAGCAGAAGTGGAGAAATTTTTATTAAAGGCGGGCAGATCATTTTGGACAATACTAACCTATTATCCCAAAATTGCAGTGATGAACAGGGCGGCGACATTAATATTCAGGGCCAAAGCATTATGTTAAAGAATGATACCTTTATATCCACTGAAGTTGCAAGAGATCAGGAAGTTGTGAACAATGAAACAAATTATATTGATGGTAAAGGTAATGGTGGAAATATAATTATATCGGGAAAGAATGGAACGTATGCGGATTCAGTCAGGTTATTTCGAAGTCTTATTACCGCTGGGACCAAAAGCCTTAATACAGAAGCTGCATCTGGAAAAATTGATATTAAAGCGAATAACATTGCACTTTTTTCCACATATCAAATTACAAACAGTGTTTTTGAAGCCTATGAAAAAACACTATCTGAAGATATTCTTGCAAAGCTAGAACCGATTAAAAATGTTGATTTTACCACTGAAGATGACTTTACTACTGCAATTGGTAAGGTCTTAACGCTGAAAGAATGGCAGGAAAATAAGTCAACAATTATGGATGGCGTTCAGGTGGGATCCTCTATTTCATCAGATGTGAATGGTTATGGACAGGGCGGGAGTATTCAATTGACAGCACTGGAATCCATTAATATTTTGGGTGAATCCAAAGTTTTTGCCAATGCTAAAAATACTGATGCAAATGCGGGCAATGCAGGCAGCATTGAACTAAATGCACGCACAATTTTTATCACTGAATTGGAAGCTGAGGTATCAAGTCAAACACTTGGACCTGGAAAAGGCGGTGATATTTCGTTGTATGCAGATAATTCCATCACAATCAATGAATTTGCAAGCGTCAGAGCTGAAACCGGTGGAAGCGCATCCACAGATTCGGATATTGCCTTAGACAATGGAAATGCGGGAAACATTCTTTTGGATGCGCCGAGAGTTTCTATCTTAAAGGGCGGCGTGATTGAAAGCTCAACCTATGTTAAAGTCAATGATCCGGATAATAAAGGAAAAGCAGGTGATATTACAATTCGGGCAGATGATTTGATCCATATATCGGGTAAGGGCGTTGTTGACGCTGATGCCAGTTCCATTAGAAACAGAAGTCAAAATACGAATACGAATGCAGGAAGAGGGGGTAAAGTGTACCTCCTTTCCAGAGAAATCAAGTTTGAAGATGGCGCTTTTATCGGAAGTGAAACATATGGCGGGGGTGCTGGTGGCGATGTTGAATTGGTGGCAAAAGAAAAAATCCATTTTTCTGGTACTGACAGCGCTGGCTATGCCTGTAAAATTTATACAAATAGTTTATTTACAAACACAAGTCAATCTGGCGAACCCAGAACAACTGCTGGAAAAGCAGGTAATATACGTCTTGAAGCAACAGATTTGATCAGATTAGAAGATGGTGCCGGTGTTACTGCAAGTACGATGGGGCCAGGAAAAGGCGGTTCTGTTACGATTGAGGAAACGCAAAGATTGGAACTCATTGGCGGTAATCCCCATGGCGAAAATGAAGATGGTTTCGCCAGTGGCATATTTGCACGATCTGCGGGAAAAGGTAACATTGTTGGAAATGCAGATTCCATCTCTATTAAAGTGAATGACCTTATCATTGATGATGGCGCAGTGATTTCTAACAGTACGTTGGGAGCAGGTGATGCAGGTGATGAGGATTCAGGGGCTTTAGATTTAAATATTACCAATCAGTTAACCATTTCAGGTGATGGTCAAGCAACAGAAGATCCTTTAAAGAGCCAGATCAATTTTAATCGCATGTACGAATCAGAACAGGATTATCGCAGCGGTATTTATTCAACCTCTGAAAGTACTGAACCTTATGCAGGCAATGCAGGAAAAATCAAAATTGTCAGTCCTTCCATTATAATGACTGATCGCGGAACCATTTCAACGTCAACAAAAGGTTCAGGAACAGCGGGTAATATTGTATTGGAAAGAGTTCAAAATATTGAACTGACAAATGGCGCAACAATATCTTCTGCAAGCTTTTCTGATTCGAATATCCAACATTTCATTGTTGATGACCTGAGCAAGGCACTTATTTTAGATATTTACAAAGGTGATGTCGTTACGCTTCAAAAGGATGGTTCTGAAACATTGCATTACTACAAAGGTGATGGGTATCAGAATCCCTGGATTGAACTCAATCCTTATGATGACACAATGGTCAGCTATTCTTTTCGAATATTTACAATCAGCAGTGAAAGTGAATTAAACACAATGATTCCTGAAAAGGGAGATATCGCCAAACTTGACAATACCTATTACTATTTCAATCAGGGTGAATGGAAACAACACTCAGAGGCGCTGGCACCTGAAGATATTCCAGAATTTATGAAAGATGACATATTTGATTATTCATACAAACAGGGTGATATCACACAACTTGTTTATATTGATGATGACGTTTCAAAAAATTTCACCTATGATGGTACAAATTGGAACGAACTACCTGAAACATTTAATTTTGCAAATAATTACGAATCGTATTTCAATAAAAGTCAGATTGATGCAAACAATACAAAAAGTTTTTCTTTTATTTCTGATAGAACAAGACTTGTTGAGCAATACATCAATAATGGAGAACAATGGCGCAAATTACAGTATGATGGTGATGCAGGGGAAATCAGCGTTTTGAAAAATGAACAACTGGAATTAACACATGCCGGCACATCAATCAGTACATCAACCTATGGTCGCGGCAATGCTGGACTTATAGATATTGGGTCTCTAAATATTAAACTTTCTGATAACAGCGAAATATCATCGGCCAGTCTTTCAACTGGAAATGGCGGTAATGCAGGACAAATTATACTTGGTAGTGAAGAAAGTAACCTTCAATTACTTGATATCAGTACAATAGCAAAAATCAATACCTCAACTGAGGGTTATGGCGATGCTGGAAATATTGAAGTTTTTTCGAAACAAATAACGATGAAATCACAAGGTACCATTGCATCAGCAAGTAATGCTTTGGGCCAAAGTGGTGATGCCGGTAACATTATTATTCATTCAGATGATCTTTCGTTAATCCATGAAAATACTTCAGTCAATACCTCCACATATGGTCAGGGAACTGCAGGAAATATTGATCTGCTTGTCAACAATTTGCAACTGGATGACAAAGCGAGCATTTCATCAGCAAGCAATAGCATTGGAAATGGCGGCGATGCAGGTGTGATTCGAATCGGCCTGGCTTATGAAGAAAACACCGATCCTTCCACAAAGGCGGATAAACCCTGGCATATCACAGATCCATCAAATAAAATTCGCCTGACAAATAAAAGTTCAATCAGTACAGCCAGTGCAGGGGCTGGAAAAGCAGGTATCGTGTTGTTGGGTGCAGATAATATTGAGGTGCATCAATCGGCTTCAATTTCATCGGCAAATTCATCAGTTGCAGATATCATTTATTTTAAAGAAACCGCTGATCAGATCGACAGTTTACCCAAAAAAATTGGATCTGTTGTTGAAGTGGCTGATGATGGAACCGGCAAACCCAAAACATATATTTATACTGGAAGCGGTAATAAATTTGGATGGGAAGAAAAAAATCAACTGACCCTGAATCGGGTTGCAAGCATGTCAGAACTTGATTCTTTAAATGTCACGCCTGGGGATGTTGCCAAAGTGGCCGATGCGGGTGATGGTTATTCTAAGAATTTTATTTTTGATGGACAAGACTGGCAACCCATAGATAGTGACAAAACAGTTCAGGTTCATATCAGGGACTCAAAAGATGCCCTCAGTCCAAACATTGAGGATGAAATCAGTGCTGAAAAAGGGGATGTTTTATATTCGAAAGATAATTCTGGCGTTTACATTTGCGAAGATAATACCTGGACGTCAGTTCAATGGTCAAACGTTTTGGACCCAACCGAACAAGATCCAAGGCAGACAGCAAAAGATTTTCAAGTTTCCGCACTAAGTGAAATACCTGATGCGCTGATTCAAGATGGTGACCGCGCCAATGTAACAAATATTGATGGTACTTCAGAATACTATGTTCGCGTAAATAGTAATAATGTTTCAAGCTGGGAGCTTGTGTCAAAATCAGGCAATGCTGGAAATATCAACATTATCGCCGAAAATGAGGTATCTCTTGATTTTGATGGCTCTCTGAATACAGAGGCAATCAGCTCTGGCGGCGGCAAAATTTCCATTGAAGGAAAGGAATCCCTTTACCTGTTTGAAGGCTTAATCACAGCCAGTGTCCAAAAAGGTTTTGGTGCGGGTGGTGATATCAATACACGATCCAAGGCAGTATTAATGAATCACAGCGGAATTGAAGCCAATGCGGTTGAAGGTGATGGCGGTGCCATATTCATTAAAACCGATCAGTATATCAAGTCAAGCGACAGCTATGTTACAGCAACCTCCGAGCGTGGTAATGATGGTACTGTTAAGATAGATGCCCCAAAAGTCGATATTAGTAAAGGTCTGGTTGTACTCCCTACCAATTTTTTGGATGCCACGCGTTGGGTCAAAACCCCATGTGCCCTTCGTTCTGGGGAATCAGTCAGTCGCCTGGTTCTTGAAGGACGTGATGCCATCCCAACATCCCTGATTGATTGGCAACCCAGTCCCCCCCTAGATGTCACTGATATTAAAAAATCTGAAAAAAAGAAAAAATCAAGTAAACGCAGCCGTCCCTCCCTGATCAAATCACAAAAGAAATCGGCTGCACAAAAAGACCTGACGCTAAATTTACAATAATTGTAGAAGGAGATATGTTAATGTTTCCAAGATATACCCTTGTATTTTTTGTCTTTATTTTGCTTTATACAGGATTAAACATTCAACTCATTCATGCTGAAGAAGATCCACTTCCCAGTACAGTCCTTAATAAGGAAAATGAAAGTCCCCTTTTGCTGCCAAAACTAAAGGAAGATACTGAACAGCGGTTATCTTCTGCGGCTTCAGTTTATGTAAAAAAGTTCAATCTTGATGGAAATACTGTTTATTCTGATGATGATCTTGCTTTTATTGTTTCGCCATATGAGGAAAGAGATATTTCATCAGAAGAATTGCATGAGGTCAAAAACAAAATCTCACAATTTTATTATATCAATGGGTATGTAAATTCTGGGGCAATAATACCGGATCAAGAAGTATCTGATGGACACATTAAGATAAAAATTATTGAAGGGATCTTGCCTGAAATCTCGGTATCTGGAAATACCTGGTTAAGAAGTGAGTATATTTCCGGACGCCTTAAAATTGCGACAGGCGATGGTAAAGCCCCTTTAAATATTAATGTACTTCAAGACAGACTCAAAATTATCAAACAAGACCCGATTGTTGAAAACATTAATGCCTACCTCAGTCCGGGTTTGAAATTAGGAGAAGCGGAATTAGAGGTTTCAGTCAAGGAAGCACGACCTTATTTTTTTAATTTTGAATTTAGCAATAGTAATTCACCCAGTGTAGGCGCTTATCGGGGAGACTTCATATTTGAGCATATCAATTTAACCGGTTTTGGTGATCGCATTCGAGTGAAATATGGCGTGACTGAAGGTCTGGATACCTATGCATCAAAATATGTCTTTCCCCTCAATCGATGGGGAACCACCTTTTCATTGATTGCGGATCGTTCAAAATCTGATGTTATCATTGAGCCTTTTAATGTTTTAAGAATTTGTGGAGATACAACGACATTAGGATTTGGATTGAAACATCCATTTTATAAAACTGTCGCTTCGGAATTTATTATGGGACTGAACTTTGAACGTCACAAAAGTAATACATACATAGATACTGATACGAATATCAGCTTTACCTCTGGCGTGTACCATGGAGAAAGTAATGTCTCTGTCGTCAGTTTTTCACAAGAATGGATCCAAAAAAGTCTTACCCAGGTTATTGCAGCACGTTCAACAATCAGTTTGGGTCTGGATATATTTGATTCAACCCATTTGCCAATGGAGCCAGATGCTGAAGAGTTATTGGAGGGAAAGAAAATTGATAACATTCCTACAGGTTCTTTTGCAACCTGGCTGGGACAATTTCAATGGATCAATAGAATTGAAGATACACAACTGATTACACGATTAGATGTCAGATTATCTGATAGCCCATTACTTCCCATTGAAAAATTTGCCATTGGTGGACGTGGGACAGTTCGTGGTTATCGTGAAAACCTGATGACCCCTGATAATGGAATTGTGGCATCATTGGAATGGCGAATACCTGTTGGACAGTTTCATATTCCAGCACTGACAAAAAATCAAAAAATGGGTGTTATTACGCTGGCACCTTTTTTTGATTATGGTTGGGGAGGAAATACTAAAACCCAACAACCAGACCCCAAATCCATATCAAGTATTGGATTAGGCGCACGATGGCAAATCTGTGAAAAATTATACTCTGAAATATATTGGGGCTATGCACTTCGTGATATTAATGATTCAACAGAACATGATTTACAGGATGAAGGCATCCATTTCTTGATAACTGCCAATGCATTTGATTAATTAAATCCAATAAGTGCAGAATATCGTAAATGCTCCTGATTGCTTTTAACAATTTATAATGAAACATGGGATTGTAACATGAATGATTTAACAATTTGCAGGCGAATATTTATTATTCTTATTTCGTTTTGGACAATAAATGCATATGCGGACTCTTCACCAACGCTTATAGACAACAAATCTCCTTTCTTACCTACATTAAAAGAAAAACCCTCTCATTTGTCTCAACTGGCTGAAATTTTTGTTTCAAATATTTATATCACAGGAAATACCATTTTCAACAGAAAAGATCTTGATTTTATTATCAAACCTTATGAAAACAGAATTGTAAAGGCTGAAGAACTTCACGAATTAAAAAATAAATTGACAATGTACTATATTTCTAAAGGATATGTGAACTCCGGGTGTATACTGAATGATCAGCGTATTGAAGATTGTAAAATCACGTACCATATTATTGAAGGTCTTATCGCTGATGTCTTGGTTGAAGGCAACAAGCGGTTAAAAGATTCGTTTGTTGCAGAACGTATCCGATTGTCTACTGGTGATGGAAAGGCAGCATTTAATATTAATGATCTACAAATGCGCCTGAAAATATTAAAGCAAGAACCATCCATTGAGAATGTCAACACATACGTAAAACCCGGGCTAAAAAAAGGTGCGGCGTTGCTCAAAGTTGATGTCAAAGAGGCCAGACCTTTTCATATAACAATGGATTGTCATAATCATAATTCACCAGGGATTGGTGGATATCGGGGGGATCTTAAATTTAAACATCTGAATGTTTTGGGTTGGGCAGATTCATTTTTATTTGAATATGGTGGCACTGAGGGATTGAACAGATTCAAAGCGCAATATGATTTCCCCATTAATCGCAGGGATACACGACTCAATGTAATGGTCGATCATGCTCAAACAAAAATTGTTGCTGATTCATACAGTGATTTTGATATTACAGGTGATACAACCACATTTTCCCTGGGAATAAACCATTTTTTATATCGAACACCATCAGAAGAATTTACACTCGGATTTGCCCTGGAAACACGTGAAAGCAATACAGAACTACAAGAGAAAGATTTTGATTTTTCTACAGCTTCATATGTAAACAAGAAAAGTAACAAAAAAATATCAATTTTGAGATGTTCTCAACAATGGCTGAAAAGAAGCATGAATCAAGTTATTGCAGTCTATTCTTCATTCAATTTTGGATTGGATATTCTGGATGCAACCATCTCAGATGATGAGAACACTCCTGATGGCACTTATATGGCCTGGCTGGCACAGTTACAATGGATACGTCGGTTACCCTATCTAAACAGTCAGTTGATATCGCGCGTTAGCATGCGTTTTACAGATGATCCCATGCTGGCAATCGAAAAATTTTCTTTAGGCGGTGCGATGACTGTCAGGGGATATCGAGAGAATTTAATTATTTCAGATAATGGTTTTATCGGTTCAATTGAATGGCGCATCCCAATAGGAAAGTACCCATTATTAGGCCTTTCGAAAACAATCAATGATGGCCAAATCCAACTGGCACCTTTTATCGATTATGGAAAAGGAAGCAATCACAATAAAGACCCTGAGCTTGATCCAGACACACTTTTTGGCGCTGGATTTGGATTCAGGTGGCAGATTTCACCGACCGCACTGGCTGAAATTTACTGGGGAGCGGCTTTGGAAGATGTCGAAAACGCAGCAGATTCTGATATTCAGGATGATGGCATCCATTTTCTTATTTCCTGTCAGTTATATTAAAGAATATTCATATTCTTCCACAGTTGTAGAGACATACTTCCGCGTGTCTCTACAACCACAAACAAAATAATTACTTGCTGTGAACACGATTCTGAACAGTTTGATCATATTCGTCACCACTTTTTAAACGATTTACATGACACCAGCATGTATCACACCCTATGGTTCTCACATCTTTAATCTGAATCTTATTTGCAAAATTTCTTAAAATCACTATCGCACGAAAAACTCTATAATTGTGATCTTTATTTTCAATGCGCTCATATGAAACCATAATTCTTTCACAATTTGCGATGGTGTTTTTCCCACCGATTTTTTCGCCCCAAATATATAAATTGTTATTTTCCCATTCCATGATCAAATCAAAAAATGCAGTTACTGAGGAATGAAGCCCTGCATTAAAACATGTAATTTTTTCACCTAATACAGAAATGAGACATACCTTTCTGTTTTGAATTTTTAAAGATATGCGTGACCAAAAATCATCATTTTTTCCAGAATATTGTTTTGAAGCAACATGCCATTCTCCATTTTTTGCCTGGATTTCTATTCGATCTAATTTTTTGTTTTGCCTGATGTAGAACGAATTATGTGAGCTTTCTGCACTCATGGCTGCAAAGGATATTAAGGGATAAATGGTTAAAAAAATGATTAGACTTAAAACTGAAAAAAAGCTGGATTTCATTGAAACACTCCTCCTTTTTTTGCCAGTCCGATGTAGGGGCGAACCTTGTGTTCGCCCTTGAACAAATAACGCTTTCGTTCCTATGCACGATGGGCGAACACAAGGTTCGCCCCTACACGTTCTTGGCGCATAAATGAATAAAATTAAAATTGAATTAATAATATTTCTAAGGAATGCTCGAAAAATGAGATGCTCATTTTTCCTGTTCGGACAAATAAACAAGGTCGTGTAGAGCATCCTACGTCTCTACAGTACAATTACCCCAATATGAACATTTTTTGAAATGGGGAACTTATTTTTCGAGTATTCCTAAATGATTTTTAACACGATTGATTTTAAGGAGAAGCTGAAACAGCTTATAAGACATCACATGACAGGCGCTTAAACAATTTAATATATTAAATAGAAATGTTAAAATCCATGTAAATTGAATATGGGAATTATGTACAAATTTATAAAACAAATAAATTTCACAAAAAAAAATCAATTTAATAATATGAATACATAGTTATATTATAGTTGTCAACTATAATTTTTAAAATATAACAAAAAGATAGCCCCCTCTTTTTTCCAGCCATCGTAAGATGACATATACATTATAATATGTTGGATGGTGCGCCAGATTGAGATGTCTATAAAGGAATTTCCATCTATTCTTGAGCGGATTCAATCAGCACACTATAGAAATGACATTGATCAATATCTATCAAGTCCAACGCTTGCTTGAATGCTCTATTATGAATTCATTTCCCATTGATTTTAAATACAAGTTATGACATATTAATATTAATAAAGGTCAAACAATAGCTAGTGATTGTAAACGAGAGGTTTTCTAATGGGTAAAAAGTACACCGCGCAAGAAAAAATGAATATCCTGAAAGTGTATATACTGGAAAATACACCCGAGACAATTATCTGTGAAAAATATAAAATTACAACCGATAATCTTCAAGAATGGCAAAATGATCTTTTTGCAAATGGTGAACAGGCTCTAATACGTGCAGAGCATTTGAAATCAAAGACACCAAAAACACTCTTTCATCGAATATTTGGTCAGATGATTGAAGGGCTGCTTTGTCCGCTTAATCTTGAGGTTTATACTGAATTGCCAGTGATGTCTTTTCCGCCTGAAGCAGATGTCGTGATTATCAGAAGACATAAAAAGTCATGGACAGACAAACAAAAAGAATATTTACCTGATGGTATCAGGGATACGCATGCAAGATATGTGATTATTGAATTCAAATACACAGAATCACTTAATAAAAAAGCTTTGCAGCAGGCACTGTCCTATGATTATTTGTTTCACGTTCATAAAAATATCAAGAAAGTGGATATGCAAACATTTTTGGTGTCATCAAAAACGCCAAATGAAGACTTTATGTCCCAAATGGGCTTTAGACAGGTTTCAGGACGCAAAGGTGTTTATCAGAGTGACAATGAAGCCTGTAATTCAATTAACATATTGGTATTAAATGAGTTGCCTAATACATACAATAATGTATTTTTCAAATGTTTTGCAAGTCACAAAATTGAACGATTTAAAGCATTTGAATTGTTACAAAAAAAAGATCTTGCAGACGTTACAAGTGTCGTTAAACGCTTGATGCTTGGTCTCTGGCAAGTATGGTATAATTTTCAAGGAGGTAAAAAAATGGAATTTCAAATGACCCCAGAACAATTCCAAAAAACAGTGGATATGTGGGGTGAGGTCTATCTTCAAAGTTTATCCCCGCAAGAATTACTTAAATATGTTCCTATTAAAGATCGTTTAAAGGATGTTCCTGTATATGAACGTTTAAAGGATGTTCCGGTATATGAGCGTTTAAAGGATGTTCCGGTATATGAGCATTTAAAAGTGGTTCCTATTGATCAAATTAAGGCATATTATGAAAGCATAATAAATGCCTCTTAGGTATTCTCAAAAAATAAGTTCCTCATTTCGAACAACTGTTTTTCTTGATATTGATCTTGATCAAGAAAGAATGAGTCTCTGGAAAAACGGATAGGTCTACAAGTGTATACATTTTTTTTCTTAGCCCTGAAAGGGCGGCAACATACCAGCCCAGGGCAACGCCCTGGGTAAAGATTAACCAATATTTAAGCCCTGTAAGGGCGCAACATAAAG
>Ga0272440_1000095_pt1 | contig 71067 bp, 52 predicted proteins | sample SSMMMBAug17_FD_192440 | JGI IMG/M metagenome (GOLD analysis project Ga0272440, IMG submission 192440) | Marine sediment archaeal communities from Little Sippewissett salt marsh, Falmouth, MA, United States - SSM-MMB-Aug17 | ecosystem: Environmental > Aquatic > Marine > Wetlands > Sediment ... | reverse complement strand
AAGAAGATGAATAAGATGAAATAAAACACTTTTAATTCATCTTATTCATCTTCTTCAGTGTAATCCTGGTTCAAAAACAAAATGAACAATTATTAAATGAGGAACTTATTTTCAGAGATTTCCTAATTCAATTGATCCGGCAATAAAAATTTTAATCCATATTCCATTGCCAGTTGATTATCGATAAACAAATCAACCAGTTGTGAATCAAGGATATTCTTTTCTTTCATATCCTCTAATATTTCAATTGCTTTTGAAATTGTCATGGGTTTTTTATATGGGCGATCTCTGGCAGTCAGTGCCTCAAAGATATCTGCAATACTGATAATTCGAGTTTGTATTGGGATTTGGTTGTCTTTCAATCCTTGAGGATAGCCTGTACCATCAAGTGCTTCATGATGACCGCCCGCAAATTCTGCCACGCGGGATAAACTGTCTGGAAAAGGTAATTGTTCGAGCAGTTTTAGTGTCAATTCTGCATGATTTTCAATGATCTTTCGTTCAGATCGATTCAATGTCCCTTTTTGAATGCACAACGAATGAACTTCATCCTCAAATAGATATGCCAGACTGATACCATCCAGATGAAATGTTTTTTCTGCAATTTTTCGAATACGAATAGCATCCTGTTCAGAGATAAAACGATCTGCTCTGTTGCAGGATTTGATAAATTCCATATCATCCCGAATTTCAGAAATTTGTTGATTCAGATTTTCTGAATTCTCAGGATCAGTAGACCTGAAACTTTCAAGTGTGATAATTTTTTCAATTAATTTAAACCGTGTTTCAATCAAATGAATCCGATCATAAATGGTTTCAAGGCGTGTTGCTTTATTGATAATATGTTCTGGCGTCGTAATTTTACCCACATCATGCATCCATGCGGCCAGGCGGATTTCTTCAAGTTGATCATCAGAAAATGATATATTTTCAAATGGTTCTTCACTGCACTTATTGATCGTTTTAGCCATCATCATAGAAATATCCACCACACGTTTCACATGGCCACCTGTATAGGGTGATTTTTCATCAATTGCAGTAACGATACTTTTTATAAATGCATCAATAAACGCTTTTTGAGTACGCATTTCGCGGGTAAGCATTTCTGACTTTATCTTTTCAGCATTCTTTGCGGCTGCTTCACGTTCACGTTGTTCGGTTTCAATTTGCGCTCTGCGAAATGCTTCGTCGCGTTGTAAACGATTAATATATGATTGCGAATGATACCGGATGCGCGCAATTACTTCCAGTTGATCAGGCAGTTTCACCATATAATCATTGGCCCCCAGAGAAAACGCCTTTGCTTTAATTTTTGCTTCCTCTTTGGCAGAGAGAACAATCAATGGTACATGACGCGCCAATGAATTCATCCGGTATAAACGCACAAGCGTCAGGCCATCAAAATGGGGCATAATCAGATCCTGAAGAATAACTGTGGGTTGAAATTTGTTTACAATGTGGATAGCACGACGAGAATCCATACAATGATAGAATTCAATGTCGTTTTCATGCTCAAGCATTTTTCTGACAGATTTGCCAATCAGCTTTTGATCATCAACCAGAAGAACTTTTATCGTATGATCTGTCAACGAAATATTGGCTTGTGATAAATCTAATTCATTCATAATGGCCTGTTAAATATCTTTAAAATCATCCCTGGAAATGACCTTGAAACGCGCCACCAGTTCCTGCAATATTTTTGACAATCGCGATAGATCCTCAGCAGATCTGTTTAATAAGCCTGTACTTTCGCAGGTTTCATTGGTATTCATATTTACCTGGACAATACTCTTTTTCAGCTTACCTGTGACATGTGCCGCTTCAGCCGCATTTTTTGAGACATCTTCCGCCCCGATGGCAAGTTCAGCTGTTGATGCGGCAATTTCATCAGCCCGAATATTGGCCTGTGATATATGTTTTGCGATATCATTGGCCGCTTCTGATTGTTCATCAACAGCCGAGGTAATGACCTCTGAGGAATTATTAATTTCCGAAATGACTGTTGAAACATCAGAAATAACAGAAATCGCTTCATTTGCTTTTTCCTGAACCTTTGAAATACGTTCTGAAATATCCTCAGCCGCCCGGGCACTTTGCTCTGCAAACTTTGTGATTTCACCGGCAACCACAGAAAAACCTTTTCCTGCCTCTCCTGCTGATGCTGCCTCAATGGCAGCATTGACTGCCAAAAGATCAGTCTTTTCTGCAATACGCTTGATAACAGCAGTAACCTCTCCAATTTCATCAGCCGCTTCACCCAAAGATTTCATCGTATTGCAGGCCGTTGTCGCCATTTCAACCGATTTTCTTGCAATATCAGCACCCTGCCTCGCACTGTCTCCAACATCACTCATCGAAGCGGATAATTCTTCAATAGAGCCGGCAACAGAATCAATATTATGTGACATTTGATCCGCACTTTGAGATAATTGACGAATATTGACACTCATTTGTTCCGCCGCAGAAGCCATCATGTTGATATTTGCACTCATTTCCTCCATAGAATCGACCATATGATCTGTCGCTTTTGCCTGACTCGACATATTGACATCCTGTTGCCTGGACATGGCAGAAAGATCATTTGCTGATTCTGCGACCTTTGTGCCGGCATGTTTTACTCTGGCAACAATACTGTTCAAATGATCGGCCATTTGGATAACTTCACTGGCCAGTTGTCCAATTTCATCCTTTTGTCTGATATCCATTTGTGAAGTAAAATCTCCGCTGGATATCGTTTGCACATATGCCACAAGACGTTGGAGAGGAACAATTGTATAGCGAGTTGTAAGCACAACAATGATACACATAAAAAATATGGCAAAAAATCCACCCGCTTTAATAATGATTTCAACAGTACCTGAATTTTTTGTGGCCTTTTCAATTGTTTCTTGAATGGCCTGATTGGTCAGGTGCGATTCCATTGAAATCAGTTTTTTTAACTGTTTTTGTATTATTGATCCCTTTTTTTCAAGTTCTGGATATTTTTCACTGGCTGTATATGAATCTCCTGTTGTGCAGATTTCGGATATTTGTTTAAATAAGGGGATAAAATCTCTCAATCCATTGGTAATTAATTGAATTAAATCTTTTTCTTTTTGACTGTACTTGATTTTGTTAATTGTTTTTAAGTCCAGCAGGCATTTTTCGATTTGATGCAGATGCATTTCTGACAGGTTGCCGATTTTTACAGATTTTTCCCCCATCATATTGGCAATAATGAGCTGAGGAATACTCGCACATGACGCGCTAAAATTTGCATCAATATTGACAATCTTTTCCTGATTCTTGAGATTATGGGCATAAAAACCTGTTAACAAATTTTTTTGGTCGTTGAATTCTCTTAGCAGATAGGACAGTATGGCAAAGGTAATGAAAATAACAAGAATCAAAGGAAAGAGTATTTTATAACTAATTTTCATAAAAACCTCATATTTATTTATTATTTAACATATATCCCGCAGCAGACAATGAAGCTGTTTTTGCCAACCACAACAAGTTTGCCATAAACTTTTTTCTGAAAAATGCCGGGCGTATCAGGTTTGACATAACTGTAGACAGTCCAACCACTGCCATTGGTTATGGCTTTTTTGACAATTTCATCCCGAAATTTTTTGCCGCGAACGTCTGGTTTTCCTTTGTATGAGCGTCCTACCAATGTCGGTTTAAACGGGTGTGCCTTTATAACACAGTTGTGATCATAAACAAAAACATACAGTGATTTTGACAGGATATAGAACTTTCCTGAAGGGTCACCAATTTTTTTTATAGCTGCCAGCCCCTCCTTTTTGATCAATTGAACCGCCTTATTAACAAGATCTATTACTTCTGTTTCTGTCACTGTTGAAGCTTCAACAGATAAACAGAAAAGTAAACATATAATAGAAGATAATAAAATTTTTTTCATTTTTTCACCTGTTAATCCTGCTGAATTGATACCAGCAGGTTCTCTGCATTCAATATTGTTAAAAGTTTTGATTGTAGTTTACAAACGCCAACAGTAATTGCACGTTTCGTACTCACTTCTGAGATGATGGATTGGTCATATTGATGATATTCGATGCTGGTCTCGGGAACGCAAACAACCCCATTATGGCTATCCACAAGTATACCAAATAAATCCTGGGTGATTTTCGGCTTGAAAAGGATTAATCTCTCCTCGGCCATATTTTTGATATCTTTTATTTGAAGAATAACCCGCAAATTCAATGCCAGATAAACCTGCCCTCGAATATTTGTCAGACCTTTTATTTCCTTAGGTGCATGATGAACCTGTGTAATAGAAAAGTCGTCCTTTATTTCACGTACATCGTGAATATCCACACCAAATAAATATTCACCAACAGTGAACGTACAAAATTGATATTTTTTTACTTTCATACATTTTTTCTTTTGTTATTCAATAACGTTCTGACACTTGAGATCATCCGATCTTTATCAATTTTTACCTCATGCATATCAAAACCCATCTTTTTACTTTTTTCTATTGATTCCATAGAGTTCAATGCAGATAACGCCATCGCCGGAATATGTTTATATTTTGGATGATTTCGGATTGTTTGAATCAATCGCCATCCATCCATTACTGGCATTTCAATATCCGACACAATTAAATCCACTGAAGTTGATTCCAGAAGAGAAAGTGCCTCCATGCCATTTTCAGCAGTAAAAACTTCATATCCACTGCTTTCTAAAAAATTTCGTATCAGACGACTGAAAAAAGCAGTGTCCTCAACCAGTAATATTTTTTCTTTTGAAGTTGTTAATAAACGTGTGTCATCAGAAAACCATTTGTTTTCTCCCGCGCCAAACAATTCATTGATATCCAAAAGCAATGTCAGGCGATTATTGACAATGGTACACCCAAAAACACAATCCAGATTGTAGTTTTCTGCCTGAACCATGTCTGGCATTTCAGTCACACCTGACAAATTTGTGAAAAGAATACCAAATGGGGCACCCGATTTTTTAAAAAGGCATAAATAATATTGGCTCTGAGGCTTACAAGAAGAAACAGGCATGACTCGATCCAAGCGCACAATAAAAACAGGTTCACCATCAATGACAACAAATTCGCGATCATCATTGGCGCCTACTTTTTCAATTTGATGATTGTCAATCTGGGTCAGTCGGCGTACCAATATCAGTGGAATTGCATATTGTTCTTTGGGACCATATTGAAATGTCAGAATACGTTCCGTATTGGATCCTGCCATTTTTTGGCTGGGTTGAATATTTTTATCATCAATACGCCGATTGAATTCAACGCCCACATGACGTGCAATACCATCAACATCGAGAACCATCGCCACTTCTCCGTCTCCCATGATGGTCGTCCCTTGATAAATTTGAAGATTTTTCAACGTGTTTGGAAGAGGATTGACCACAATTTCTTCAGTACCAGTCATTTTGTCGATAATCAGACCAAATCGACGAGAACCAGTTTTTACAACAGCAAATAAAATCGACTGCGTTGAGTTTCTAGCATCCGCATGACTTTCAGTAATATCTGCCCTGTCCTGATGCGTAAACTTAATGGGACGTTTAAGAAGTTCATTTAGTCGAACAATGGGGAGTAGATTATTTCTCAGACGATACACTTCCTGATCACCTGAGTTTTCAATGGCGTAATCGCTGCCATGATACAAACGCACCATTTCATCCATATTCACCTGCGGAATGGCAAATCGCTCATTACTGCTGATAACAATCAGACATGGAATAATTGCCAGTGTCAGGGGAAGATTCATATTCAACTGAATTCCTTTGCCCAGTTCGGAATCAATTTCAATCACACCGCCAATTTGAGATATGGCAGTTTTAACAACATCCATTCCAACACCGCGACCAGAAATATCACTCATTTGAGCTGCTGTAGAAAAACCTGGCGTCATAATGAGTGAAAAAACATCTTTGTCATTTAATTGATCCAGGTCGGCTCTGGAGAGAATCCCTTTTTCAATTGCTTTTGCCCGAATCATAGCAGGATCAAGCCCCTTGCCATCGTCGGAAATCTCAATATGGATCAATCCGGCCTGATGATACGCATTTAGCTGAATCAGACCTGTTTTTGACTTGCCTGAAGCATAACGTTTTTCTGGCATTTCAATGCCGTGGTCACAAGCATTCCTGATGATATGAACCAAGGGTGATGACAAGGTTTCCAGAATATTCTTATCGAGTTCAACATCATTGCCAGAAATATGAATATCAATGTTTTTATGGAATCTACGCGCCAGATCTCTAACAATTCTTGGCATTTTGTTGAGAACATTTCCCAGCGGCTGCATACGTGTTTGCATGACAGTTTCCTGCATTTCTGATGTGACAACATCGAGTTCTTGCGCAATGTCTGAAATAATCGAATCTGTATTGTCCGATTGCATCAACAATCGATTTCTAACAAGTACCAGTTCACTGGCAAGAGACATGAGTTTGTCTAATATATTAACTGATATTCGTATGCTGGAAGATTCTTGAGCAGGTTGTTGTTCTTTTGATTGAGATGGTTTCTTTTCAGAAACCTGTGACGGAATTTTTTCCTGTGTCTGTTCTAATGATCCATTGACTGGAGTTTTTTGCGGTACATGAATGACTGATTGACGGGTTGTTTTCTTTTTTGTTTCATGCTTTGAGGGCACTTGATTTTCATTTGTGGAAGGAACTATTTTTGATAAGTTTTGCTGAATCTGACTGTATGATGCTTGTTTTTCAAGCGGTTCATTTTCAATTTGACTGAAGGATGATTTGTTTTCATTGCTGGATATATCGTTTTCAGAAATCATAAACATGGTCATGACCATATCTTTTTCCATTGGTGTTTCATATACAAGACTGAGATTCAAATCAGATGTATTAAAGTCTTGATCAACATCTTTTGCTGATGTTTTCAGTTGTGCGTCAATAATGGTGCCCATGCTTTGTAAATCGCGGATTAATTCAACGGGTGTCATGTTGTCTGTCTTGAACAGGTTTTTTAAGTCAAATTGAATATGATAAGAATATTTATCTGCCAATGTATCTGATGATTGCTGATTATAGATATTATCCATGACGTCATTTGCAGATGACTGATCCGAATCATCTGGCAATTCCTGCGAACTTTCTGATTGATTATCAGCATTTTCTGATGATAATTTCAGAAGTGTTTTTTGAAGATCTTGAATATCAAAGGAATCGCAATTGTAGACATCATCAATCATTTGTTTGAGCAAATCAGTGCTTTTAAGCAAAACATCTATAATGTGACTATCCGGTTCAATTTGTTTCTCACGCATTTTATCGAGCAAGGTTTCCATGGTGTGCGTTAATTGTGTGATTGTATTGAAATTTAAAAAAGCAGAACTGCCTTTGATTGTATGTATACCTCGAAAAACCTTGTCAACGAGATCGTCATCCATCGGATCTTTTTGAGATTCCATGACCAGCAGGCTTTCTTCAATGGTTAATAAATAATCTCGGGATTCATCAATAAAATCATTTATAATGTCTTCATCTACTTGCATGGTCCAATTTCCTGTAATTAATATTATGGATCATATTTTGCTTAAAGCAATTCATATGCCAATAAATATATCGGAATATAAGGAGGATGATTATGATTGATCAAAAAACAATTGACCTTGAACAGCTAAGAGAATTCGAAGTGTTTCAGGGCTTAACGACACGTGAAATGCAAATAATACACGAGGTGAGTACGTTAATCTCATTTTCTGGTGGAGAGATTATTTTAAAACAATCTGACCTGTCGATGGATTTATTTATTGTTGTAAAGGGACGTTTGAGTGTCAATATGGGGTATTCATCAACACGTGAAAAACGACTTCAACAAATTGCAGAACTAAAACCCGGTGACATTTTTGGAGAAATTGGATTCTTGGAGGGCAAACGCCGGTCTGCGAATATCACAGCAATAGAAGCTGGGCAAGTGCTTAAAATGGATGGGTTGAAAATTCATGAGATATTTGAGATTAACCAGCACATGGGATACATTATGATGCGCAATATTGCCCTTGTACTTGCACGACGTTTGGTTGATATTAATTATCAATTACGAAATCTATCCTATTGATTGTTATATTGAGGTGATCATGAGAATAAGCCATAAAGACATATCAACAGTGTTTGACCTGGAGAAAAACCTCGTTGGGGAAGAATCAATCATGTTCCAGGATGAAATCAAAAAAAGCGTCGCCAGAGGAAAGACCCATTTTTGTTTTCAATTGACTGGACTTCAAAATATGGATCCCAATGCGATTTGTGCCATAATGGCACTTAAAAAGCAAATTGGGAATACCATTGAATTTAAGGGAGATAATAACGAAATCATTTTTGATTTAATAATGAAATCACCATGAAAAGTGACTCTTCCCAATACGATTATCAGTGAATTTTAAAATAACACTGGAAATAATTATAAAAATGTGCATAATTTGATTCATTTTAACCTATTTGAAGAATTGAGTACTTTATGAAACATAAGCAGCCCATTGGAAATAAAATTAAATCTTTAGTGTTGATGGAAGTGTCCTGGCAGATGTGGAAAACAAAAAAGAATTATCTCTTAAAAAAAACGATTATTGCGATATTCAAACAATTATGCGAAGCCAAAGGCGTAAATATTACCAAAAATGATATTGAACAAGTAATTGCAAACAGTAGTTGTTATCGTACAGGTAGCAACGAAAAAATATATTTTGTGAGTTCTTCTTTTATGGCATATTTTCTGGCCAAACGCCTGTACCTGTCATTGCGCAATAGGAAAATGAAATCGGTATATAAATTATTGCATACGCGATGCTATGGCAATGATACGCTTTACTTTCTATCAATGCTGGATCAGAATACACACACAATTAATGAAACGCTTCAAGCAATATTGAGAAATGATTATGTTGAAAATGTAACAGAGAATGCTTTGCATATCTATTGTACAACAGCTCAATTTAAAAAAGGTTTTAAGTTACAACAAACTGACAGTGCATTGAGTATTACCAATTTTAATTTAACACAAAATCTTGATTTTTCTCTAGAAGTTAAAAATAATACGATTCATCATAATGATACCCGCATGGCAAAATCTTTTTTTGATCAGGGGCTTCATTTTTTAAAAGAAAACAGATACTTTGAAGCGTTGGCACCTTTTTTTGCAGCAAAAGCACTTGATCCAGATTGCCAAAAAGCAGCGAATAATTTGGCCATTGTGTTTAAAAATTTAGGTAGCATCCCTATTGCCAAACAAATGGCTCAAAAGGTGCTGTTGGAAGAACCGGATAACTATCGTGCCAAACAGCATCTTAAATATCTTGATTATATAGAAAATCAACCTAAACAAATAAGCGATAGCAGTGCAAAATGTAAACGGGATAATTGACTTGATATTTATAGTGTAAAAAAAATAAAAAAAATCAAAAAAAGCTTGACAAGCAATCCCTTTTTTGTTAATCTTTAAAAATTCAATCAGCCGAGGTAGCTCAGTCGGTAGAGCAGGGGACTGAAAATCCCCGTGTCGGCAGTTCGATTCTGTCCCTCGGCATATCAATATACTTGATAGATTGAGTAAATAGCTCTGAAATTATTGAAAATTTCAGAGCTTTTTTTGTTCTGTTTTGGGGTTTATCCTTTTGAGAGTTTCATAAGAGGTCATAAGAAAAAAAATGAACATGAAAAATAAAAACTATTATGAATAATTCCAATGAGTTCTTACGAATTTTCTGCCTCGGCACCCCCCCCCTTCTCAAATTGACGCATATCAAAAAAACTGATAGGTTTGTGCAATAAAAAAACACCCAGATATTTTCCCATTGAAATTCCGGAAGTGTATCAGGGGAAAAATATTCTTGTGTGTGTTAATGTAAATCAAAAGATTGGATATACAATCGTAAAACGTTTTGATTCTTTTATCTGATTGTCCAGTTGCAAGGATAGTTTCGCCTGTACGCCTGGAATTGTTACGCGATTGCAAACAATTTTTTTAGCCAGTTTTTTATATCGGTATTGGTATATGGTAATTCAGGCACATTTTTTTGTCCAAACAGAAATTTGATGCAAGCTGGATGATATTGGAAATCCTTGTCAGTGATTGGTAGATTACAGGCAAGACAAATATTTTTATAACTCATTTGATTCCTTTTCAGCTTGAATCGTTACAGCACCAATGCAATCTTTACAGCAAGTCATCAACAAACCCATGTTCGAGCTTCGTGTATAAAGATGAATCAGGTAAAAAAAAAGTTGGGCGATCATAAAAAAATAAATAAGGAATACTTTAAAATAATAAGTTCCTCATTTCTGAAAGAGTCAATTCTATTCTTTTTGAACCTGGATTACGCTGTAGAAGATGAAATCAAACACTTTTAATTCATCTTATTCATTTTCTTCAGCGTAATCCAGGTTCAAAAATGGGAATTCAATATATTAAATGGGGAACTTATTTTCCGAGAATTCCTAAGTAATTTCTACAGGGAAAATTATTCTTTTTCTAGTTTTGTTGTTGATACAAGAATTATCCCCCAAATTCCAATTATTAAAGAACATGGAATAAAAATTATTGTAACCAGCAGGTGTGGCCATGAAAATAGTTCTACGTAGTGTGTGAGGGAAAAAAGTAATTCTATCATGAAAATAATGGGATCATCCATGACCAAAGGCACATTACGCATAAAACCTTCTATTCCTATAAAAAAAATAAAGAGATAAATTACAGGTGTAATGACACAATAGTAGAAACATACTCCCCATGTTAATCGACGAATTGAAGATGAAAAATGGGGATATCTTTGTTTAAATATTGCAATCATCAAGAAAATTCCGATCAGGAAATTTAGCATCCAGGTAACCATTCGGAACAATGGATCTTCCATTAAGCAATATGCAATAGAAAATAACGCTTCCAAAATTATCGCACTAAAAAGCATTGTGTGCAGGCCATAAAGATTTTTGTTGTGAATGTCAGAGGACAAATTAAATTCTTGCGACTCTTCGGTGATATTCATCTGGTTTTGATGGTGATATACCACTTGTGTGGATTGAACAACATACGTTTTACATATGCGATCATGCAGGGTACGTTTCTGAATATCAAATATTGCAATGATGTAACCCAAAAACAAAAAGAAAGCACTGATCAATTCAGAAAAAAAACGTGCCAGAGCTATGCCATATGTGATATTTTTCTGGTTTGCAGGAATAACTTTCAAAGAAAAAGCCATTTTACCAGGTGTGGCTTGATAATTGACTAGAAAAATTGTCGTATATAATGCCGGAACAAACCATTTAATTAAAAAAACTGAAAATAAACTGGAATTGCTGGATACAATTGTCACACCAGAGTGATCCCAATTGGATAATGGCAATAATGCGATCAACACGCTACAGATGAACCAGTCCAGCATTTTTGCACAAAAACGTACCCAAAATCCACCATAGACCAGTCCTGGTTTTTCGTGAAGTGTTGGGTGCGATGAATATGTATGTATTTGTGTATCTAAGTCTTTTTTTAATTTTGATTGCATTTGAATGCCATTTATATTAATATCGTATCAATTTGGGTACGTACTTAATGTGGTGCGCCCCTTAACAGTTTATTTGAGTCACTTATATTTCATTTTTTCAAAGAACTGTAAAGAAAAAAATATATCAATTACAAGAGAGTGAATAATTATGCCAATTTATGAGTTTCATTGCAATCAGTGCAATGAGGATTTTGAACAATTAGTAATGTCCAGTGACAAACCATTTTGTCCAGATTGCCAGACAAATGATGTCCGACGTATTCTTTCTGTGTGCGGTTTTATCAGTAAAGGCAGTGGCGGAGAAACTGTCAGTACTTCAGCTGGATCAAGTTCATGTGCAACCTGTACATCTGGTAGTTGCAGTACATGTGGAGTGTAAATGAAAGCAGTAATTACAATAGGCACGCGCGGCAGTGCATTGGCACTATGGCAAGCCAAATGGGTCCAATCTCGCCTGCAGGAAATTTTTCCTGAGAAATCAATTCTTCTACAAATTATTAAGACAAAAGGGGATAAAATTCTTGATGTACCGCTGGCAAAAATTGGTGGCAAAGGATTATTTGTAAAGGAAATAGAAACCGCATTGCTGAACAAAGATATTGATCTCGCTGTCCACAGTATGAAAGATATGCCATCGGAAATACCTGATGGCTTGTGTCTGGGGGCAATCACAAAGCGTGAAAATCCCCAGGATGTTTTAATATCGCGCAATGGATCAGATCTGCCAAGCATGTCCAAAAATGCACGAATTGGTACAAGCAGTTTACGTCGGTCATCGCAATTGTTACATGTGCATCCAGAATTACAAATTATTCCATTAAGAGGGAATCTGGATACACGATTAAAAAAGTTAGATTCCGAAAATCTGGATGCCATTGTGCTTGCCGCAGCCGGTGTTATTCGTCTGGGACTTTTGGCACGTATTACTTCATATTTTGATACATCAGTAATTCTTCCGGCTGTGGGGCAGGGAGCATTGGGGATTGAAATACGAGAAAATGATATGCTGATGCAACAGGCAATGAAACATCTTGATCACTTTGAAACCCATGCGTCTGTTAAAGCGGAACGTGCTTTTTTACATCAATTAGAGGGTGGATGCCAGGTACCTATTGCGGCATATGCCACTGTCAGCAATCACACCATACATTTGACAGGTATGGTTGCCGGTTTAAATGGACAACCGCTATTGAGAGATGAAATATCCGCTCAAACAGATCAGGCGGATACACTGGGAAAAACGCTGGCAAATAATTTATTAGAACGTGGGGCAAAAGAAATTTTGGCACAAATTGTAAATTGCTAAATAACAGTATCATATGTACAGCAAAGGAAATATAATGACAGGCAATGTTTTTTTAATTGGTGCTGGTCCAGGAGATCCTGGCCTGATTACACGTAAAGCAATGGAATGTATTGAAAACTGTGATGTGATTATTTACGATTATCTGGCATCTCCGGCCCTGCTTTCAATCGCATCAAAACAGGCCGAACTGATTTACGTGGGAAAAAAGGGCGGTGATCATACCATGAAACAGGATCAGATTAATCAACTCATTGTTGATAAAGCCCTTGAAGGACAATCTGTATGCCGTTTAAAAGGGGGAGACCCGTATATATTTGGCAGAGGTGGTGAGGAAGCCGAAATTTTAAAAGAAAACAATATCCCTTTTGAGGTTGTACCAGGAATTACAGCAGGAATTGCAGCACCAGCCTATGCCGGTATCCCATTGACACATCGAAGAATGACCTCCACTTTAGCATTTGTTACAGGACATGAGGATCCCACTAAATCAGAATCCAGTATTCATTGGCCTTCTCTGGCAAAAGGCATCGGTACTCTGGTTTTTTATATGGGAGTCAAACAGCTTCCCGGAATTGTCGAACAATTGTTGAATCATGGTAAACCCAAAAATACGCCAGTTGCATTGGTACGATGGGGCACAACATCACGTCAACAGACTGTAACCGGAACGTTAGAAAATATTGTAGAAATCGTTCAAAAAGCAGAATTGAGAGCCCCCGCCATCATTGTAGTTGGTGATGTTGTGTTGTTACGAGATAAACTCGACTGGTTTGAACAAAAACCTTTGTTTGGCAAAACGATTGTTGTCACGCGTGCGCGACGTCAGGCCAGTGATCTGGTCAGGCAATTAACTGATCTAGGCGCTGAATGTATTGAATGCCCGACAATAGAAATTGTGCCTTCTGATAATAAGCTCTCCATGAAACAGGCCATTGATAAAATATCAAATTACGACTGGCTGGTTTTTACCAGTGTGAATGGCGTGCTGCATTTTTTTAAACAATTGTTTGATATGGGCAAAGATGTTCGTGCATTGGGGCATTTAAAATTATGCACTATTGGGCCGGTAACAGCGCGTCAGTTGATGGATTATGGATTAAAAACAGATGTTTTACCCAAAACCTATCGTGCGGAATCCGTTGTACAGGCATTTGAAAAAACAAACATGCAAGATAAACGCGTTTTATTACCACGTGCAAAAGAAGCCCGAACTGTACTTCCTGAATCATTGAGACAGATGGGTGCGATTGTTGATGAAGTTACTGCATATCAAACCATTGCTGTTACAGGGCATGAAGCTGATATTGTCTCGCGTATTCATCATGCGGATATTCATATGGTAACGTTTACAAGCTCATCAACAGTCAATAATTTTTGCAATATTTTTTCCGATTGCATCGGTGATGAAAATTTTCAAAAAAAGGTACATATTGCATCAATCGGCCCGATTACGTCAGAAACAGCTCTAAAAAAGGGACTGAACGTTTCTGTTGAGGCTGAAGAATACACGATTCCCGGGTTGGTTAAGGCCATTGTGAATTTATATAATTAAGGAATATACTCCAAGCCATTTAAAAAAAAGGAAATATACAATGAATAACATACAAGATATGCAATTGAATGAAAAGCGTGTACTCATCAGGGTAGACTTTAATGTCCCAATGGATGAGAACAAAACGATCACTGATGACTCTCGCATCAAAGGCGCATTGGAAACAATCTCCTATGCCCTTGAAAAAAACGCAAAAGTAATACTGGCCTCTCATCTGGGACGGCCTAAAGGAGGGCCGGATTCAAAATTCAGTCTTACGCCAGTGGCCAATCAGTTATCAAAATTGCTCAATAAACCTGTTCAAATGGCATCAGATTGTATTGGGTCTGAAGTGCAGGCTGTTACAGAAAAAATGGTTTCTGGAGATATCCTATTACTCGAAAACCTTCGGTTTCATGCCGCGGAAAAACAAAATGACAATGAATTCGCTAAATCATTGGCATCATTGTGCGATGTCTATATCAACGATGCCTTTGCAGTATCGCATCGCGCCCATTCCTCAGTAGAAGCAGTCAATAAGTATGTGGCCCAGAAAGCAGCAGGTTTTTTACTTCAAAAAGAGCTTAATTATTTTAAAAAAGCCATGAATAATCCGGCACGCCCCTTAACCGCTGTTATTGGTGGAGCAAAGGTTTCCAGTAAGCTGGCAGCCTTAAAAAACATGATAAACCACGTGGATAAAATTATTATTGGCGGTGCCATGGCCAATACTTTTTTGAAATGTCTGGATTGTAATGTGGGAAAATCACTTGTTGAAGATGATTGCCTGTGGGAAGCACATTCCTTATTAAAGCATTCGGTAATGCACAACATTAATGTCTATCTTCCCATTGATGCCATTGTCGCACAAGAGATTCACCCTGATGCCATGACAAGTTCAGTGACAGTAAAAGAAATACCACAGGGGCAAATGATTGGAGATATCGGTCCTGCAACCTGTCTATTGTATGCCGAAGCCATTCAGAATTCACAAACAATCATATGGAATGGTCCAATGGGGGTTTTTGAAATGGAACTTTTTAAAAATGGAACGCAATCCATGATCCATTGTGTGGCCAATTCACCGGCACTTACGATTGTTGGAGGCGGAGATACCGATGCCGCATTGCATCATGCAGGAAAAGCTGATCACATTGATTATATTTCAACAGGTGGTGGTGCATTTTTGACCTTAATGGAAGGCAAAACATTACCGGCTGTGGCGGCACTCAATCATTAAGGAATGCTCGAAAATTAACTTCCCCATTTTCAAAAATCGGACAGGTCAGACAAGTCAGACTTGGCTGACTTTACCGAATGGGGAAATTCTTTTCCAAGCACTCCTAATATTTTCTGCTCATGAGAATATATCTTGCATACATTATTTTTCTTGTATCTGTAACAAAATGAACACCTTTTCCAGGTGTTCACAATATAAAGGATAATATTGTGAACCATCGCTTCAAACATGAATCATTGAGTATGGAAAATCGTCTCAGACGATCAATTTATACCATTTTGTGCGATGTATTACATACAGAACTTGTGGAATATACGCTGGTGGATTCTTACTTTGAATTTAAAAATAATCAGCTTGACTATCCATTTGTTGAAAAGCGAGAACTTAAACCACGGGCACGGATTCCAGATGTTGAATATCCATTTCACAATTCCTGTCTGGTCATATTTCTTGAAGATTCTATCCCTACAGTGCATAAAAAATATATTCGATTCTTTAATGAGAACAAGGTCAATAAAAAGAACCTGATTCACAGCAAAAATATTCCCATATCTAAAAACTTTGATCGTTCTTTAAAATTTATGGATTCTCCTAATTTTTTCGATTTTTTGTCAATGTTGCTTCCTGTTGACTATGCCCTGTTAATTGAACAGGATCCGGCTTTAAAAAACAAGAGTAGATACTGTCTGACTTATTATCATGTGCGAGTGGACTGGCCCATCGCTGATGCCTCTGAAGAACTTGCCAGAGACTTGCGTTACATTTCAAAGGATTTATACGAGAATGGTGATCGGTATGCAGAAGATATTCAGAAAAAATTTTTTGAATTCTATGGACTACCCTTCATGGCTGGTGGCAGACGAACTGCGGCAATTGTTTCTGCACAATATTTTAAACGTTTGAATTTCTTATCCACAATATATGCTGGTAGCAGCGAATCGCGATGTTTGTTTAAAATTTCTCATGGTGCTGTATCAAAAACAATCCTGATGGAATTATCCGATGAAGATATCAATCAGCTCTGTGAGGCAAATACGATTTCCAGACGTACTTTTTCAAAAAATTATTTAATTGATCGGTATGGAAAATGTGGTGTGGGAATTTTTCAAACAGTATATGCCCCTACCATTCATTCGTATCCACCTGAAGATGGCCGACTGAGAGAGTTAAATCCAGATGTATTCTGGATTACTGTGGATGATCAGTATCTTTTGCCGCGCCCGGATGTCTGGAAATATCCACCATTAAACTATAGTGTGATTTATACTTAACACCTTGAATGTATGTAAAAGCGAATAAATTTTAATAAAAAAAACACCTGTGTTATAGTCACATCAGATCAGTATTGGGAGCATTGTGAAAACGATTCAAAATATTCTACCCCATGTTGAAAAGCCTGCCCGATATATCGGTGCTGAAGCCAACATCATAAAAAAAGATCATCAAAAAACGCCCTGCCGGATAGCATTGGCTTTTCCGGATATGTATGAGATTGGTACATCGCATATGGGAATTCAGGTTCTTTACCACATTATTAATCAACACCCCGATGCCCTTGCTGAACGAGTCTTTGCGCCAGCTCCTGATATGGCTGGATACCTAAAAAAAAACAACATATCCTTATCGTCACTTGAATCGCATACACCACTTCCTCAGTTTGATATCATAGGCTTCAGCTTACTTTACGAATTAAACTATACAAATATTTTGAACATGCTGGATTTATGCAATATCCCATTTTATTCTTCCGAACGAGATCATTCATATCCATTAATTATTGCAGGCGGTCCGTGTATGTGCAACCCAGAGCCGGTATCTGACTTTTTTGATGCCATTGTTATTGGTGATGGCGAGCATGTTATTATTCAAATCATAGAATCATGGTTGGATGATCATAATAAGGACCGCGAATCATTATTGTCTGCATGGGACAAATTGGAAAGCGTATATGTACCCCAATTTTTTTCTTTGAAACAAACAGCTACACCCGAAAAATCATCAAAAAAATATATCCGCCGCGCCATTGCTGGCAATTTGGACAACATTCCTTTTCCCGACAATCCAGTGGTTGCCGTTGGCAAGCCCGTTCATGATCGTTACAGCCTGGAAATTGCGAGAGGATGTACACGCGGATGTCGTTTTTGTCAGGCAGGTATGATATATCGACCGGTTCGTGAACGTTCGGTTCATCAGTTGTTGAATCTGGCATCAAGTGCTTTGGCATCAACGGGCTATGAGGAAATTTCTTTGTTGTCTCTCAGTTCAGGCGATTATTCTCATATCAACACCCTGATGTCCCAGATTATGTCATATTGCCATCAGGAAAGAATCGCCGTATCGTTGCCATCGTTACGAGCCGGTACGCTTTCGCCAGAACTAATGGCCTTGATCAAACAGGTTCGTAAAACTGGATTTACCATCGCCCCTGAAGCCGGAAGTGACCGACTTCGTAAGGTGATCAATAAAAATATCACAGAAGAACAAATTATCAGTACTGTCACACAAGCTTTTGAAATGGGATGGCAATTGATCAAGCTGTATTTTATGATCGGACTGCCAACCGAAACATCAGATGATATTGAAGAAATGATCGACCTGGTCAGGCGACTTCGCATAATAATACGGAAATATTCAAAAAAAGCCCATTTAAATGTCAGTGTTTCCACATTTATTCCCAAGCCCCATACCCCATTCCAATGGTGCAATCAAATTTCTTTGGATGTTTCCCAAAAAATGATTTCGTATTTAAAAGAGCAGTTCAATATAAAAGGGATTCGGTTTAAATGGCAAGATCCCCATGTTAGCTTTATGGAAGGTATTTTTTCGCGGGGAGATCGCCAATTAAGTTCGGTTCTGGTAAAAGCCTGGCAACTGGGATGTCAATTTGATGGGTGGAGTGATCGATTTCGATTTGATCTATGGCAAAAAGCATTTCAACAGGCAGATATTTTTCAGGATAATTATCTTGCCAGTCGTCCTTTTGATAGCGCATTGCCCTGGGATCACATTGATGTCCGGATAAATCGCTCGTTTTTGATGGATGAATGGAACAAAGCGATAAATGCATCACAAACAGGTGATTGCCGGACAGATAACTGCAATTCTTGTGGGTGTTGTGATTTTAAAGATATCAAGCCGGTTACAGATCAAAAAGTTCAAACAGAAATGTTTCCTGAGACGAGATCTCAACCGGATGTCAAGTTTCAAAAAATACTTTTTACCTATGCAAAACAGTTGAATGCCCGGTTTTTAGGACATTTGGAATTAGTAACCATCATTATTCGCGCTTTTCGTCGGGCGGGTTTTCGGTTTGAATACTCGCAAGGTTTTCATCCCATGCCCAAAGTATCTTTTGGCGATCCATTGCCATCAGGCATGGCAAGTGAATCGGAATATTTTTTGGCATCACTTGTGGATGGTTTGGAAACAAGGCGAAAAATTGACAGACAAAGTCTTCAAAAAGTCAATGCACAATTGCCCCAGGGACTCTTTTTGATTGCTTGTGAAGCAGTACAGTCCAAAAAATCCCTGTCAGATAAAAAACCGGCTCAAATAGCTTACCAGATTCAATTGCCTGAAAGAGTGGATTCCAAATACATTCATGATTTTATTAATTCAGATACCTTTATTGTCAGGCGTAAAAATAAAAAAGGAAAACAATTTGATATAGATTTAAAAGAAAAAATTTTAAAAATTCAACTTACTGAACCACAACAATTGTATTGTCTAATTGATAACCAGATATCAAATATGATTCGCCCAAATCTTGTGCTTGAATCTGTTTTGGGCATGAATCTATCGGCCATTCAATGTGCTGAGGTTTTAAAACTAAAAAACAACAAGGAGTAAACAATGCATTTTGTAATGCCCATTTTATTCATATTATGTATGCTTTTACCATCATGCGCAGATGATGAAGACACCATTGGCGTGGATCGAATTTATGGCATATCAGCATCAGGCACACCTGTGCAAGGTGAAGTGACGATTCGAGGTGCCAAAGGAAAGACATCTGATTGTTCCATTGGTGATGACGGCACCTTCTCTGTAGATGTATCATCATTGACCCCGCCATTTTTACTCTGTGCAAAAGGGACCGTCAATAATACGGATGTGGATTATTATTCATATGCGTCATCTACTGGACGTGTGAATATCAGTCAATTGACGCATGCTGTTGTCTCAATGGCAATACAAAAAAATGCCAGTCAGTATTACTCTGATTTTCCTGAAGGCAATCTGCCTGAATCATCTGATATTTATGGGTATGCCAATTATATTAATGTGTTATTATCCGATTCCTATACTGAGATCGGATTAGAGGAAGACTTTGATTTTTTACATGATGCGTTTTCAGCAAATAACGAAGGTTTTGATTTACTATTGGACCGGATCTTATTAACGATTTCCGCATCTGATACAATCGTTTTTCTCAGTGATCTCGATACCCATATCCCGATTTTCAGTCATGACATGAATAAAGCTGAAAATATTTACTTTCTTAATCCTGAACGGGTTGCGGAACTTCTTGTGTCACAGCACTGTTATCCCTTTTTCCAAAATTTGGCAATGGCGATTATTCTGCATGACTTCTATTTATGGAACAAATATATGCCAGAGTTTAATGCAGAAGATTATGCCGACCCTGAACGTTTACTGGATGATGTCAGATATGATAAAGACAGATGGAGCGTTATTGTCCCTAAAAACATATTTGATTCATACATGAAAGACTCAGCCTATGTTGGTCTTGGATTTTATATGGGGCGTGATGTGTATTCCAATCTGCGGATCAGCTTTGTCTATCCCTATTCTCCGGCAGATCTTCAGGGGTTGACCAGAGGAGATATTATTCTTGAAATTAATGGTAAATCCGCTGATCAGATTACATCACAAAATGATTCTGCATTTGGTGATGATCTGGTTGGTGAAAAAGTGTACGTAAAAGTTGAAAGGCGTACTGGCAGCACTGCAACATTCCTATTGACAAAACAAGAACTGACCATTTCTTCAGTTTTATATTCAACCATTTTTGATCGACTTAACGACACGATTGGATATCTGGTTTTTAACAATTTTGTTGACGCCGCAATTGATGATTTGGAACCTGTGTTTAAAAATTTTAAAGAAAATAATATTTCTGAACTGATTTTGGACCTGCGCTATAACTCAGGCGGATTAATGCTCATCGCCCAACATTTGGCCAGTTTAATTGGTGGCAAAAAAGTTTTAAATGAAACGTTTTGTAAAATACAATTTAACGAAGACAATACAAGCTTGAATCGATCATATCAATTTGTTAATGTGGAAAATAGTGTTGATATTGAACGGCTTATTGTCATTACAACAGGCGCGTCATGTTCAGCAAGTGAAGTTCTCATTAATGGCCTGAAACCTTATATGGATGTTATTGTCATTGGAAGCCCAACCTGCGGAAAACCCGTTGGAATGAATCCTTTCAGCGTGTGTGATAAATATATTCTTCCAATAACCAATGAGGTTGTCAATGTTCTTGGTGAAGGCCAATACTATGAAGGAATTAATGTTGATTGCGTCGCCTATGATGATCTATCAAAACCATTTGGAAATGCTGATGAAGATTCCCTTCGTGAGGCCCTGTATTATATTGATAATCAACATTGCTCTTATGGTAAACGGCAGCGGGCTGAAAGCCACCCTTTTCCTTTGCATGGATTTCGGCAGGAAATTGGTGCATTTTAGGAAATGGGTGGTGTCAATTTTTCAAATATTATGAAATCAGGTGCTGCGGACAAGGATGGCGGCACAACATTGTTGAAATATGTCAAAACCAGGGTAGAAAAAATATAAAACGAATATCGTTATGTAAGATATAATCAGACATACCGTAGACCCATAACCATCATCTTGACAGGTTTGGGTCTATGTTCTTTTTTTTAATAAATTCCAATTCTTCAACCCCTTAATAGAATTATCTTTTTCTTTTTTCATCCATTTTCTTAATGCATCCTCAGCCTTATCATGGTTTTTATTCATTATTGCATCTTTGCCAATGGTTAATAGATCTACATTTTCGGTCAAATTTTTATCCCTGTAAGAAACAGACAGATACAGAATCCGCCGCATTGTTGGTAACAACTCATAAATGATCTGTTCAAGGAGAGTATCTTTACTGGCAGAAAGACATGCAATGCCAAATTCGATAACTGAATGATAAAAAGTGTCTGAATCATTATTTCTTGCCGCAATGAGAGCCTTCTCTGTTGCAGTCACGGCCGGTTTAAATGTATCCGCATCATAATGTTGAATGCATTTTTTTTCCACCAATACCAACAGTTCGCACAGTATTTCATACAATGACTCAATGTCGGACGCTTTCAACTCTGTAACATATGCTCCCTTTCTTGGAATCAGTTTTACAAGCCTGTTTCTTTCAAGAACTCGAATGGCTTCTCGAATTGGGCTTTGGCTCACCTTTAGCTCTTTGGCTATTTTTAACTCTACAATCCGATCCCCGGGCTTATATTCCATCTTTATGATTTTATCCCTTATATATTCTGCAACAGCATCAGATAGATTTGATGCATTTATTGATTTCATTTGATCACCTTTGAATAATTATTTGTAATTATTAAATTAATTTTATGAACATAAAATCCATAATTTTTTTATTGACAATTATCACAATTTCATCTAACAATCAATAATCGATTATCGATAATCGAAAATAAATGTAAAAGGAGTGGATATGTCTGGCTATCATCAAAAGAATCTTTCATTTGCCGGTTTTATTGCACAAGCAATACAAACCAGGGAAATAAGAAATACAGTAGATTCTGTCATAACCGAAATGATCAACCAGTGGGAAAAAGGAAATGCTGTTAAAACAGTTATTTCAAATCCAGTGAAATGGATTGTCAGCAAAAGTTTTTCAAAACCGGAAGATATTCATCAGAAAAACGAGTTGTTCCTTCTTCTGAAACGTCTGGATATAACAGAACATGTTGGCGTTATGATACCGGTTATCCGCAATAGCCTGTCTGAAATGCTCAATACGATTACTGTTTCATTGGAAAATGCATCATTTGACAGGCAAAAAAAATTTATATTCAATCTCATTTCATCAGTTGATCCTGAAATTGCGGGTAAATTCATTTCAACTGTTGCAAAGGCAGCGGATGCAGTTCATCAGCATCATCCAACATTTTTTTCAGATACAACGATTCCAGGTATCGGAACCTTTATTCAACACACTGATTTTGGTGATATAAGACGCTTCCTGGATAATTCAAAAGAAGATATCACAACAATGATTCAAGGTTTAAACGATCTTCTGGTGGCGTATCCTGGAAAATTGATCACTGGCCTGTCTTTTATTCCTTTAATTACAAACCATGCGGTCTATTATCTGAAAGATTTAATTTATCGATTGAACTTATTACCGGCTGATATTTTAACTGATATATTGATTTCCATATTCAAAGACTTTGATTCGAAATCAGTTGCTTTATTGATTAATCATATCAATGAACTGGTTCGCCAGATTCACACAGGAAGTGCTTTAATTGGTGAATCCGGCTCACCTCAATTCGGGGCCGATTTTTTGGAAAAAATAAAAACCCTTCAACATGAAATCGATACCGAACTGCTCCTTAAAGCAGGCAAGGCAATTATTGATGGAAAAGAAGTAGTGCAGAAAACGTTCAATACATTATTAGATAATGATCCGAAATTGCTGAAAGTTCGCCTTCAACAACAAATCCTTTCATATAATTCAAAAATTGCAATGCTGAAACAAAAGCTTGAATTAATTGACGCACTCAATGACGATGATGATACAGAAACATTCGCATCAGTTATTTCTGAAATGAATGGGTGTGATCTGGCAGAAACGATCAATACTTTTTTATTGATCGTAAACGCATTACAGGAAAACGCACCCCAAACGATTCAAAAAATAATATCTGAGTTTATCAGCACCCTGGATCTGGAAGAGATTGAAAACGTTCTGGAATCGTTTTTTATTGAAAAGAATGAATTATTTGAGCCACTGGTTCGCGCAACGTTTCCAGCCCTTGTTAATGGCCTGATAGAGAGTTTATCATCAAAAAATGATGACAATGATGAAAACATAGAACGTTCAAAAAATAAACTGCGACAGTTTATTATGGGAGAGGAGAGGTAAATATGGAAAAGATTTTTTTCGACGCCGCCACAAACATAGAAATCCCATCTGTTCAACAATGGAAAGAAAAAGGTAAAAAAGTTGTTGGCTACACCTGTTCCTTTATGCCTGTCGAACTTTTTTACGCAGCAGATATCCTTCCCATACGTCTTCGCGGTATCAATGCGTATAGCATGGAAATATCAGATTCATATTATGGGCCTTTTGTCTGTAGCTTTCCAAAGGCTGTTATTCAGCTTGCTGGAAGTGGAACATATCATTTTCTGGATGGTGTTGTCATTTCAAATGGCTGTGATACCCTGCGACGAATGAATGATTGCTGGCGGAAAATGGGTGAAGATATCAAAGGAACCCTTCCATCATGGATGTATTATGTTGATGTCCCCCATAAACCCGATGGCCATGCATTTGACTGGTATGTCAATCAAATCAAAAAACTCATTGCAGCCATTGAAAAACAGTTCAATGTTCACATTTCTGAAAAAAATCTAAAAAAAGCTATCAAAGTCCAGAATAAAGTTCGTAAAAGTTTATGGGAGCTTGAAAAATTAAGAAGAGAAACACCTTTAAAACTAACCGGGACTGAAGCATATTCCGCCATTATTGCCAGTACAATGATGCCAGTTGATGAATATCAAGCGCATCTGAATGCGTTTTTAAAAACAATTCACAAAAGAAAACAAGATGTTGCTGATGGTAAAAAGAAGCTGTTTTTAGGCGGCAGTATATGTGATGATTTTGAGCTGGTCTCATTGATTGAAGCATCTGAAGCGGTTGTTGTGGGTGAAAATATTTGTTTTGGCATTCGAGATGAAAATGACATGGTGAGCGAAACAGATGATCCCATTGCGGCACTGACAGCGAAATATCTATCTGCTTCGGTATGTCCACGCATGATGGGGTGGTATAAAGAACGATCTCATATGATTATCAACAAAGTAAAAAATATCCATGCCGATGGTGTGATTATGCAAAATATCAGATTTTGTGATCTTCATGGGACTGAAAATGGCTTGCTGGAGCGCGATTTTGAAAAATATAATATCCCATCATTACGAATCGAAAGAGAATATGGTCCATTGACAGAAACCGGCAGATTAAAAATGCGGTTCGATGCCTTTATTGAGCAGCTCAAATCTGCTGATATTAACGAACAAAAAATCTGAAAGGGGGAATAATATGAGACCAGAGTTAAAAGAATATAATCTTGACTGGCTTTTTGCCTCAACGTTTAGTGTGGCCAAAAATTTATTAAAATCATCTCCTGGTGAAATGGAATATGTTTATAATTATATTCCTTATGTGAGCCCCCTTTTAAAACCCCTTATAGAAACCGGCAAGCCGGCACTGTCATTTCTCGAACTTTTTGGAGAATATTACACCAATATCGTCAATGCGAAAGAGAATGGGAAAAAAGTTGTCATGACAACTTTTTGTTTTGATCCCTGTATTTTTTATGCCGTTGACAACCTCCTTCCAGTGACTTTAGAAATCGGAACCGCACTGACATCCCTGGCATGGAAACGCGGGTCCGCAGATTTTATGGATTATTGCACTGAAATTGGCTTCTCTGAAACAGGATGTTCCTCACAAAGAGGTGCAATGGGCGCATACCTTGCCGGTCTTGGGGCACAGATTGATCTCGTTGCACTGAATATGGGTGGCGTATGCGATACCAATGCAAATGCTTACAATTTTGCCGCGCAATATCTTAATGTGCCATATTATGGACTGGATTATCCATCAGAGCTGACAACAGATGAAGTCCGCGAATATCATCATAAAGATTACAGAAACCTTGTTCACTTTATCGAGTCTCATACCAATTGTAAGTTTGACATTGACAAACTCAGAGAAGTCCTTGAGGAAAAGAGAAAACAGGATGATCTCATGAATGAAATTGAGGATATGCAGCGTCTGATTCCAAATCCAGTTCCCGGCATTTTTCATATTATGATTTATGCGGCCAGATATACATATTCCGGCAAGAAAAAATTTACAGAAATGCTTAAAGAAATGGTTGAAATTGTGAGAAAAAATTCAGAAAATGGGGTGTCAGGTTTACGAAATGGCGTTGAAAAAAATCGGACATTTTTAGTTTATATTGATAACTATTCCTATGGCCTCTCTTTGTATGAATGGTTTGAAAAAAAAGGCATATCTCATATGGGTAATATTCTTTCAAGAACATTCACAGAAGCAGCCCCTTATACAACTGGAATACCAGGAACAGCATATCGTATTGATACAACAAACTTTGATACAATGATTGATACCCTTGCGGATATTAATGCGAGAATGCCAATGACACGCACAATAAGAGGTTCATATGATGCCCCCAATATGTGGCTGGATGATACACTGTCTCTGGCAAAAATCTATAGTGCAGACAGTTGCATTTACTTGGGGACACCGGGGTGCAGAAACACATGGTCAAATATTAAACTCCTGGCACGCGACCTTGAGGCCTATGGCTATCCCACCTTTATTGCCTATGGTGACAGTTTTGACAGTCGCGTGGAAACCTGGGACATGTCAGAAATGCGTTTTGAAGAATTTTATAACATCAGGGGGTTATTATGAGTATCGTTGCAGGATTTGATGTTGGATCACTGTCAACAAAAGCAGTCATCATTAAAAACAATAAATTAATTGGTACGGCCATTATTAAATCCAGCCCAAAACCGATTGTGTCGGCAAACATGGTGATGAAAAAATTGCTTGATGACACCGGCATTGCGCAAAGTGACATTAAAATGGCCACTGGAACCGGTTATGGCCGTGAAAAAATAGATTTTATTGATAATGCCATTTCAGAAATTTCATGCCATTCAAAGGGTGCCCGGTGGTTTGTTCCTTCAGCCAGAACGATTATTGATATTGGTGGACAGGACTGCAAAGTAATTAAACTTGATAAAGATGGCAATATTAAAAAATTTATTACGAATGATAAATGCGCTTCTGGCACCGGACGCTTTCTTGATGTTATGGCCAAAGTGATGAATATTGATGTTTCTGAACTTGGCACAATATCGCAAAAATCGACAAAACCAATCGCCTTTGCATCAATTTGTACTGTCTGGGCGCAGGCCGATGTGATCAAACATATTAATTCAAGAAGGCCTGTAGAAGATATCTGTGCCGGCATTAATGTGGCGATGGCAAATAGAGTGTCTATGCTCACAAATGCCATTAAAGTTGAAAATGATATTTGTATGACCGGCGGCGTGGCGAAGAATAAAGGTGTTGTCAAGGCATTAAGTTCTCTTCTTGGGGAAAGAATCAAAAAGTTAAAAAAAGCTGACCCGCAACTCACAGGTGCAATTGGTGCAGCCTTATTTGCACAGGAAAAATTGTAAAAATACAGGAGGTCCTATGATAACCGCAGGATGTGATATTGGTTCAAGAACAGCCAAAGCTGTCATTTTTGAAAATAACAACATTATTTCCAGTGCTGTCATTCCAGCAAAACTCGATCCCGTGGAATCTTCAGAAACGATTATCCAAATGGCACTTTCGCAGGCTGATTTACAATTGAACGATATCGAAAAAATTGTTGGCACCGGATATGGCCAGCAGGAAATTCCCTTTGCGCATCGCCTTGAATCAGAAATTGTGTGTCACGCGAAAGGGGCATGGTGGAATATGCCATCAGCAAGAATGATCATTGATATCGGTGGTCAGGATTCAAAGGCAATCAAGATTGATGAAAATGGAAAGGTTGTGCGCTATACATACAACGATAAATGTGCTTCAGGCACAGGACGTTTTCTTGAAATCATGGCGGATGCACTTCAGGTTGAACTTGAAGACATGGGAGAAATTGGAAAAACCTATAAAGAACGATTAAATATTTCTAATCAATGTGTGATATTTGCAGAAACTGAAGTTGTTTCTCTGATCAATGAAGATAAAGATGTGGCTGATATTTTAAACGCGCTTCACCGGTCATTGGCCAATAGAGTGGCATCCCTTGCCAGAAGCCTGACCATTGCGCCGGATATCATTATGACAGGGGGGGTTGCAAAAAACTGCGGTGTTTTTGATGCACTTTCTAATGGCATTGGTTTTCCTGTTAAATCGCTTGATGGCATTGATCCACAAATCAATGGTGCGCTTGGTGCGGCCATTATAGCAAGTGAACATTAGAATTTTTTGTCAATTCTTCCATAGGATATTTATTTTACAATGAACATATTTGATCATATTATTCGTGAAATAAAAGCGTTTGTGGAAAATAAAAAAAAATATATCCCACATCAAACGTTTCTATCTAAAGGAACAAAAACATGGCCAGAATCCGACAGAAAAGACATTGTTCTCCTGCCTGATCTGGCCATTGAGCTTGGAAACCCGGATGATGCCTCAGTATCCTTTATCAATTGGACTCAGGACAATGCACTTGTCAATGATGGACACATCACGATTCTTGGACCGGATATCAATGAAACAAATAAAAAAAAATTACCATTTGGTAAAATGGTCATGCTGGAAGTTTCTGGATTTGATGAAAAGAATGCCTTTGACAGAAACAGGGAATTGTTCTTATCGAAGTTTGATATATCCTTAAAAGGATTTATGATAAAATCGGCATCACACTATATGTCAGAGTGGTGTCGTGTCAGTAAAGAAGCTGTCCAGAACAACTTTTCTTTTGGATTATTAGGAAACGCACTGATCAAAGAATATAAAAAGTTTGATTATGTCAATGCAGTTGAAATTGTTTTTATTACATCCTCCAATGAAGATGTGAACGAAATATTTGATATGGGAAACCGTACGGTAAGGATAATCAGTGCCATGTCAAAAATGGTCAATGAAATGCGATTTGATTGTACAGAATGTGAATATCAGGATGTTTGCAATGATGCCACTGAATTGAAAGAATTACGCAACACATTAGATTCATCTTCTTCGTCAGCATAATCCTAAAAGAATGATTCAGGAGATATTATTCGATAAAAATAACCTGAAGAGAAAAGCTTGACACATTTTTTCTTACTGATAAAATAATGAATGAAATCAAACAAAATTAGAAATTTTTTGATGGTCAATAAATCAAGTGGATCATTGTTCTTATCCCTTTCTGAGTAACCGGGATATTATTATCAGAGCATTCCTTAACGAATGAGGTGAATATGAAAACTCAAAAAATAATACGTTTTGACTGGGCGATTAAAACAATATTGCGGGATAAAGCCAACTTTGATGTTTTAGAAGGTTTTTTATCCGCTCTTCTTAATGAAGATATTACTGTCGTTCAAATATTAGAAAGTGAATCCAATCAAGAAAATGAAATTCAAAAATTTAATAGAGTTGATATTATGGTTTTAGACAGCCAAAAACAACATTTTATTATTGAAATACAGAATCAAAGTGAAAGCGACTACCTTGAACGTCTTCTTTTTGGGACATCAAAAGTTATTGTGGAGAATTTAACAACAGGAATGCCTTACAAAGATATTTCAAAGGTAATCTCCATAAGCATTTTGTATTTTAATATGGGAAGTGGTGAAGATTATATCTACTATGGCTCAACTCAATTCAGAGGCGTTCATACAAAAAAAACTCTGAAATTAAATAAAAGAATTGAAATGCCTGGAAAAAAATATGTCCTTAAAGAACGTAACCTTGAAAAAGAAATATATCCAGAATACTATTTGATTCACGTGGAACGATTTGAAGACAAAATTAATTCTGATATTGATGAATGGATTTATATGCTCAAAAATGAAAATATTCCCGAAAATTTTAAATCAAAAAATATTGAAAAAGCAAGAGAGAAACTTAAAATCCAACAGATGACTGATAAGGAGCGAAAAGCATATGACAGGTTCTTAATTGATATTGTAAGAGAAAGAGATATCATGGAAACAGCCAGGATAGAAGGGAAAGACGAAGGACTTATAGAAGGTGAAATAAAAGGTAAAATATTGACCTATAAAGATTTATTGAAAAATCCTTCCTTACCTCAAAGCATGGTTCAAGATTTTGAAAAAGAAATAGTAGAACTTCAAAACAGACTACAGGAAATACAGGGTGCAGAAAGTGCGCGCACAAGGAGAGGGAAACTGGGCCAAAACCTTGAATGATTTGTGAATTTCAAAATGAACATTGCAAGCGCGACTGGTGTAGATCAACAGCAATATTTTGAGATGCAAAGGGAATGTCAGCAATTGGAGGCTGCAGCACTTTAATATAATACAAGCTACCCAAAAAATTATGATTCCTTGCCTATATATATAGTTACTCTCAAAGCTTCCCAAATGATTTATATCTTGACAATCAATATAATTGTCGTTACAAGATTGGCGGTAAACGAATAATATATAATTGTATCAATTACAATTATATATATGAAACTTATGCCAATTAGATAATGAGCATATTTAAACGACATAATTTACAAGGAGGTACAACCTTATGGCAAGTCTCAAAGGTTCAAAAACAGAAACAAACCTGATGGCATCCTTTGCCGGAGAATCACAGGCCCGAAATCGATACACATATTTCGCAAGTAAGGCTAAAAAAGATGGTTTTGTTCAAATTGCTGATGCATTCGAAGAAACAGCCAATCAAGAAAAAGAACATGCCAAACGTTTTTTTAAATTTTTAGAAGGTGGCGAAGTTGAAATTCAAGCGGCATTTCCCGCGGGTGTCATTGGATCTACCCTGGAAAATTTGAAAGCATCTGCTGCTGGTGAAAATCATGAGCATACAATTATGTATCCTGAATTTGCCAACGTTGCACGTGAAGAAGGTTTTGATGCCATTGCGATGGTTTTTGATGCCATTTCTGTGGCTGAAAAACAACATGAAAAGCGGTTCAATGACCTGGCAAAAAATGTTGAAGCCGGAACTGTTTTTTCAAAATCAGACAGTGTGACATGGCGATGCCGAAATTGTGGTTATGTACATGATGGCAAAGAAGCCCCTGAAGCCTGTCCCGCATGCGCTCATCCACAAGCGCATTTTGAAATATTAGGTGAAAATTATTAATAAGGAGGTTTTTTATCATGGCAGAAAAATTGGAAATATATAAATGTAATGTATGTGGCAACATGGTTGAAGTCATTCATGGCGGACTTGGTGAGTTGGTATGTTGTACTCAGCCAATGGTTAACATGAAAGAAAATACTGTTGATGCCGCACAAGAAAAACATGTGCCAGTGATTGAAAAAATTGATGGCGGCGTGAAAGTCAAGGTGGGGGAGGTGGCACACCCCATGGAAGAAAAACATTATATCGAATGGATCGAAATCATTGCTGATGGTAAAGCATACCGACAATTCCTGAATCCAGGTGATGCCCCTGAAGCAACATTCTGTGTTGATGCGGATCAGATTACAGCACGCGAATTTTGTAACCTTCATGGTGTCTGGAAAGCATAAATATTATCTCTTTTATGGGGACGAATCACAACGATTTCGTCCCTTATTTCTTAACAAAATTAAGTAGATAAAGGAATAAATCCAAAAATGAAACGAAGAGAGTTTATCAAAAAATCATCCATTGCAACAGCAAGTGCCATCGCAGCCTCGACAGTTTCTGCACCTGCGGTATTCGCCCAAAAGAAATATCGATGGAAAATGGTTACAACCTGGCCGCCCAATTTACCTGTACTCCAAACCGGTGCTGTTCGGTTTGCAAAACGTGTCAAGGAAGCAACTGATGGCCGCATTAAAATTCAGGTATTTGCTGGTGGAGAATTGGTTCCGCCCTTAGGCGTTTTTGATGCTGTTTCCAGTGGCACTGTTGAAGTTGGCAGCGGGGCCTCATATTATTGGGCTGGTAAAGTTCCTGCTGCGCAATGGTTCGCTGCGGTTCCTTTTGGATTTAACCCTCAGGGAATTAATGCATGGTTCTATAGTGGAGGCGGTTTGAAACTATGGGAGGAAGTATACGCACCCTTTAATTTAGTGCCAAGACCTCAGGGAAACACCGGCGTTCAAATGGGTGGATGGTTTCGCAAAAAAATGAACAGCATTGCAGATTTCAAAGGCTTGAAAATGAGAATTCCGGGATTAGGTGGTAAAGTGATTGCCAAAGCGGGTGGCACAGTGGTCTTACTTCCAGGCGGCGAAATTTTTACATCACTTGAACGTGGTGTCATTGATGCCACAGAATGGGTCGGACCCATGCATGACCTTCGCATGGGTTTTTATAAAGCAGCAAAATACTACTATTATCCCGGATGGCATGAACCAGGTACATGTCTGGAAGTTATGTTCAACAAAAAAGTCTATGATTCCCTTCCAAAAGATCTTCAAACTATTCTTGATGCGGTTGCAATGGAAACCAATATGTGGAGCCTTTCTGAATTCGAGTCAGGGAATGGTGCTGCGCTTCAGGAATTGATTTCAAAACATAAAGTAAATTTGATCCGGTTTCCAGAACCACTGCTTGAAAAGTTACGTGTGATGGCCAACGAAACACTTGAAGAAGAATCCAAAAAGGATGCAATGTCCAAAAAGGTTCATCATGCTTTCAAAAAATTTAAAAAGCAGGTGGGGGTATGGGGGTCGATATCTGAAAATGCTTATTACAATGTTATCGCGGATAAATACGCGCTCAATTGATTAATCATTGTTTTGCTTTGATTTTTTTCAAAATATATTGACAATCAGGCTGGAAACTGATTTATTTAATGAATGATATTTTTTCTAGGGTATAATAAACAAAAGAAGAGGCTTGATATGAAAAACAAGGTTTTCTTGATATCGTTGTTCATGTGGCTTTTTTGCCTGACAATAAATGCTTCATCGAACGATACCTATGATCTGGTCTTTGCAACACAAGATTTTCCACCATTCAGCTATACTATTGGCAAATATGTTGCAGGGCCTGCTGCAGATATCATTCGTGGAATCTGTTCAGATGTTAATTTATCATGCATGATTTATTGCAAAGAATGGTCTGATGCGCAAATGGATGTCAAAAAGGGAAAAGCGCATGCGATGTTTATGATTGGCTGGAATAAAAATAGATCGTCCTGGCTTCATTTCTCACATCCAATAATTAGAACCGAATATGGTATTTTTGTACGTAAAAGTAATGCATTGGATTATACCATGCAAATTGATATCAAAGGCTACAATGTCGGTGTTTATGGCCCCTCCAATACATCACAGTCTCTACTGAAAATCAAAAAAATTATCAAGGACCTGCGGGTCGATTTTAGTCCGGACAGTTCCTCTTGTTTTAAAAAACTATCCACAGGAGAATTGGATGCTGTTTATTCAAATAAAGCTGTTGGACGAAGTCTGATAAACAGGTATAAATTGAAAAATATTCGATATGCCGGACGCGATAAGACACTTGAATATTATATTGGTTTTAATCAAAAATTTGTAAGCAAAGCACTTGCAGATAAGTTCAATGCAAGCTTTGAAAAAATGCACAAAAATGGGACAATTCAGGAAGTTTTAAGCATGTATGGTATGGAAGCTGCCGATATTCAATAATCAGTTTTTTTTAAGACGACATTAACCGAACGTCTGACAATTATTTGTCAGACGTGAGGCATCATAATAAATGAGAAATAATCTCCCCCCAAAAAAAAATTATTCACGCGGCAAAACGAGTTATCGTCGAAAAAATACATATAATAAGCGACGTAACAAAAGACTTTATCCAGGAAAAGATCCGGCTTTAAAACAAGTCTTTGCTGAAATAGGTATTCCGGAAAGCCGTCCATTTCAACCCGATCGGTTTCAATTAGAAGCACTGGAAGAAGTTTGCGTAAACGACTGTCTGGTTACAGCACCAACAGGTGCTGGAAAAACCTGGATTGCAGTTGAAGCCATTGCAAAAGTTTTCGCCAAAGGTGGAAAAGCCTGGTATGCTTCGCCTCTTAAAGCCTTGAGCAATGCAAAATATATCGAGTTTGCCGAACGATTCGGGTATGACAATGTTGGTATTTTGACCGGAGATCGCAAAGAAAATACTGAGTCCAGTATTATTGTCGGTACAACTGAAATATTGCGGAATCAACTGTATGATTCCATGCATCGTGGTGAAAATCTCGATTCGGAAATCGTCATTCTGGATGAAGCCCATTATCTGGGAAATGAAGATCGTGGTGTGGTGTGGGAAGAAATCATGATTTATCTCCCAAGTCGCATCCCATTACTCTTGCTGTCTGCAACCATCGGAAATGCCAGGCAAATTGCTGACTGGCTGGCATATATTCGGGGGCGGAAATGTTCTGTAATTGAAGAATCAGTGCGCCCGGTGCCTTTGTATAATCTATTCTTTCATCCATCTGGCACACTGTATCCATTGATTGAGCCCAAATCTACCGCAAACAGCATGTATAAAAAGGTCAAAGCATATTTAAAGAAACCTTATTATTTTACCTCATCACCCCGTGCTTTGCCACCAATGGGTGAAGTGATCAAAGTTTTAAAAAATTATAATTTGTTACCCGCCATTTTTTTTCTGAAGTCAAGATTTGATTGCAATCGTGCAGTTGAAATGTATAATGAACGGCTTGATGAACCGGCATCAAGGAAACAGGAACGAAACCAGATTATACTGGACTACATTCATAAATACCCCATTCTGGCAGATCATGCACAAATGTTCAAATTAAGACGTCTGGCAGTGGGGGCGCATCACAGTGGACAACTTCCCATGTGGAAACTGATCATCGAAGCACTCATGACCCGAGGATTACTGGATGCCGTGTTTGCCACCTCAACTGTAGCTGCTGGCGTAAATTTTCCTGCCCGGACAGTTGTGATCATGAATTCAGATCGATTTAATGGCAAAGAATTTGTACCCCTGGATGCCACACAGTTTCATCAAATGACAGGTCGTGCAGGACGACGTGGCGCAGATCAAATTGGGTTTGCTGTGACAATTCCGGGTAAATTTATGGATTTGCCATTAATTGTCCAGCTCAATCATTCGCCACCATCACTGATTGATTCACAAATACAAATTAATTTCAGTATGGTATTGAATCTGTTACTTTCCCATACGCCATCGGAAATCAATCGGCTTTTGGAAAAATCTTTTGCAACATACTTAATCCTTAAAACAAGGCGGCTGTCCCACAAAAAGAAAAAGGAAGCGCGGACCCGGATGTGGCGTGAATTTCAACGTCATATTCGATTTCTTCAAAAAGAAAATTTTGTCAATGAAGAGGAAAACCTGACAGAAGATGGTGTATGGACATCACAGTTGCGAGTAGATCAACCCTTGCTCATTGCACAAGGTTTTCGCAAACAAATATTTCCAAAAGATGATCCGGCTTTGCTTGCGGCAATAATTGCGAGTTTTGTCAATGAAAAGGAATCTGATGATCATAGAATTGAAGAATTGGCACCACAAGAATTACAAACACTTTACCTGGAAATGGTTCACGCGCTTCGTCCAATGGCACGTCGTATGAGCATGCATGGGTTTACTGCCCGACCACTCTACTTAAAACCAGCACTAACAATTTACAACTGGGCAAAAGGAGAAAACTGGCAAGATGTTGTCAAGTTTTCAGGACTTGCTGAGGGGGACCTGGCCATGATGATTATTCGAACTGCCGATAACCTTCGCCATACGGCAACGCTTGCTGAATATTTTCCGGAAGTTGCAAATACCTCCTATCAGGCAATATCTTGCATTTTACGAGAACCGGTTATAATGGATGCACTTTATTCAAAATAATTAATTTGGAAATCTCGAAAAATAAGATTCCCATTTAATATATATGGGACGCAAAGTGTCCAGGATGCATTCCCACGCAAAGAATCAGGAGAAAAATGAACACTATCATTAAGTTATTATGTATCGTCATGTCTTTTTTACCTGCGGATTTATATGCCAGAGAACTTGTAATCAATGAGTTTATGGCTGATAATGCGTCAACAATTGCAGATGAAAATGGTGACTTTGAAGATTGGATAGAGTTGTTCAATCCAGGGGATCAGCCTGTCAACATTGCAGGCATGTTTGTTACGGATTCGTTTCCAAAACTGGCATGGCAAATTCCCGATTCAAATGAACAACTAACAACCATACCACCTGGTGGTTATTTATTATTATGGTTGGATAAAGATCCACAACAGGGCATTCTTCATATGAACGTTAAACTCGGTGCTGATGGAGAATCCATTTCTCTTGTACGTTCTGATGGCACAATTATCGATTCCATACAATTTGGCTTGCAATTGCCTGATATCTCGTTGGGAAGAAAAACTGATGCTGGCAACGAATGGATTTCAATGGAAACACCAACTCCCGGAAGTACAAATAATCCTGAAATATATATTGAAAAGTCCCAGACCCCACTGATAAGCATGGATGCCGGTTTCTACAATGCATCAATAAATCTGGTTATGAGTGCTGTATCATCCCAAATATATTACACTCAAATACAAGCAAATCCATATAGTTACACTCGACCTATAATGACATTCTCTCAATATACGCATCCATTGGTTTTAACCGAAACATGCACGATCAGAGCATATGCCATTGAAAATGGAAAAGCACCCAGTGAGGTTAAAACAAAAACATATTTTATCCATTCAGATGATTTTCACTTGCCAGTAATATCTCTGACCATTGATCCGGAAAAGTTGTTTGATCCAGTTGATGGATTATATATGAAAGGTCCAGATGTTCTTCCTGAAGATGAATGGCCATTCAAGAAATCGAATTATTATCAAGGAAGTTATTATTATGAAGGCAGTAAAGTTATTGAGTCCTGGGAAGATTATGAAAAACCGGTTCATGTTGAATATTTTGACCAGGACAATAATCTCATTTTTAATATTGATGCAGGGCTTGAGATTACAGGTGTATGGAGTCGCGCATTTCCCAAAAAATCTTTTAACATTAAAGCCCGAAATGAATATGGTGTGAATGAAATTAAGTACCCGCTGTTTGAGGATAACGAATATGATATCTATGATGGCATAACGCTGCGGGCAGGATCTGAGAACAGATCAAGAGTGAATAATGAAATATTTTATATGGCCTGGCGCGGTGCCAATCTTCGCACAGATATGCAAGCCTATAAGCCGGTCATATTATTGCTCAATGGCGCGTATTGGGGAATTTACTCAATGATGGAGCGAAAGGACAATGATTTTATTCAAAACCGATATGGTTATGATGATATTGATCTCATTGCAGATTGGGGGCTGGTGAAAGATGGCTCAATTGATGATTTCAAGGCTTTACTCAATTATATGAATGACAATGATATCAACGCTCCCGGTGTCTATGATTACCTTTTGAAAAAAATCAATATGCCAAATTATATTGATCATTGTTTGATGCAAGTTTATTCAAGCCATGGAGATCCCAATAATATTCGTTACTGGCGGCCACGAACCCCTGAAGGTCAATGGCATTGGATCATATATGATTTTGACTGGTTAAAAGATTATAATGTCACAACCCTGAGTAATTATGCGGCAATCACTGAAGTTAATACTACTGAACAGTTGGGGTATATGCTTCAACACCCTGAGTTCAGAAATGCCTTCATTAACAGACTGGCCGACTTTATCAATACAACAGGTCGATCAGAAAACATGCTTGACTACATTGAAACTGCTGTTTCAGACATTGAAGCTGAAATTGAATATGACATTGCAAGATGGCACGATTGGGAAACAATGAATGGCCCGGGTGACTATGACATGGGTGATTATCAGTGGGAAGTTGAAAGAATGCAAAAATTTGTCATGAATCGTCCGGATTATCTGTTTCAAGAAATTGAAAGCCTGTATTCACCCTCAGGTACAGCAACACTCACCCTGTCTACTGGTATGGGGAATGGACGCATTCGCATTAATACAACAGATATTAATGATCTAATTTTTTCAGGTAGATATTTCAAAGATATTCCAATTACCATAACAGCTATCCCTGATATAAACTATACTTTTGCTTACTGGTCAGAGTTGGATAAGAATGATAATAAACTGACAGATTTCTATCTAACAGATGATTTATCATTGACTGCCAATTTTGTTCCAGTGATACATCCTGTACTGATCAATGAAATCAATTATAATTCTTTTGAAACATTTCAATCGGAAGACTGGATCGAATTATACAATAGATCAACCAGTGATGTTGATCTCTCCGGTTGGCACTTAAAAGATGAAGATGCCAATGATTTTTTGTTTCCTGACAACACAATCATTCATTCAAATGAATATCTGGTAGTTGTTGAAGACCTTATCGCATTTCAATCAACCTATGCAAATGTTTCCAATATAATTGGCAGTTTTTCCTTTGGTCTTAGCGGCGGTGGTGATATTATTCGTTTGTATGACACAAATGGCAGTCTTATTGATTATGTTGCTTATGATGATGATGCTCCCTGGCCAACAGAAGCTGATGGCAAAGGTAAAACATTAGAACTTGTTAATCCTGATTTTGATAATTCACTACCCGAAAGCTGGAAAGACGCACTCATTAATAATGGGACACCCGGACAACCCAATTCAGTATTAAATCCCTTTCAATCAATTCAAAATGTTATACGAATGCTAAAGATTGTTTCAGGTGCCACAACTTCTTTTCCAACACCTTTACCTGATATTGATTCCAATGATCAGATTGGATTGTCTGAAGTGATTTATGGTCTAAAAACAGTGGCAAACACTGATACTGTTGGCAAATATAATGTGAAATGAAAATATACGCGCTAATATTATTTGTATTATCGACTGTTTACCTGGTTTCAAGCAGTCAGGCAAATAACTCTGTTGTTGAGGACATTCAAGTCTATCTGAGAAATGCCCCGCTCAATCCCGCTCCCATTTTAGCCCATGCACGGGAACATATACAGCTAAAAAAAGGGGCACCCTTGTCACAAATCGATCTTAGAGACACAATTGCCTCATTGGAACAAACCAAAATATTCAAGGATATTACCAGTGAGCAAATTCAGACGTCCAATGGTATCATTATTGTTTTTCAAATGACAGCATGTAATGTAATTAAAGATATTCAAATTAGCGGTGCTTTTCCCTTATTTGAAAAAGATGTATTGAATGTCATGACTGTGAGTCCGGGTCATATTTGGTATCATGATCTGGCAAGCGTTCAAATTGAACGTATTCAAAATTTATATCAACGAGAAGGCTTTGTTCATTCCAAAATTAATGTTCATGCATACAATGATGTTCGTGATGGATATTACATTGTTGATGTTGTTATTGATGCCGGGGAGTGTGCCAGATTAAACAATCTTGAACTTCTTGGCAATGAATATTCTAGTGACTTATTGCTTAAAGCCAGGATGAACATATGGAAGGTTTCGTATATTCCTGGAAATGCCGGTTGCTTTAAAGAAAAACAATTGCGCAGCGATGTGTTGAAACTGGTCTCGTGGTATCGAAAAAATGGTTATGCTGATGTCCGCATTCATTCAAAAGTAGAGAGAGATAATCGGTTGGTGAATGTAAAACTGAATATTCAGGAAGGTACGCAATATCAGGTGCATTTTATTGGAAATCATTTTTTTTCAGAAAACCGCCTTGAAAAATCCTTAACACTTTTTTCCAAAGGAAACCGAAATGATACGGCATTACGAAGAAGTTCACGAGCCATTTTAAAACAATATCGAGAAGCAGGTTTTTTAGGTGCAAAATTGCAGATTTCCAATTGGATGAAAATTAATGAGAACAGAAATGTTCAACATATCTGGTTTAATATTCATGAAGGTCCGCGTACATGTATTGAAAAAATTAAATTCATTGGCAACAGGTCTTTAACACAAAAACAAATACAAAAACACATGAAAACGAATTTTCCAGGTTCTTTTTGGGAAGTGCCTTACCAGCCAATGATGATTGACGAAGATCTTCCTGCAATTAAAAACTTGTATGAGACTCATGGCTTTTTGCGTGTACAAATTACAAAAAAAATTCAATGGCTGCCAGATAAAACAAAAGTTGCCATATATATTCATATTGATGAGGGAACATCAACAACAATTCGATCTGTTTCGTTTTCTGGAGATATCTCGGTAATTCAACCATTCAAACTGCCATCATTTATCAACCAGACATTAAACCATGAACATATTGATAAAACCCGCCAATCCTTAGAAGCCTATATATCAGATCTGGGCTATCCCTATGTAATGGTAAAGGAAAATGTTCGCCTATCACAAGATCACAAGAATGCAGATATTATTTTTCATGTGCATAAAGGAAAGAAAGTGCGGGTGGGGCATATATATTTTCATGGCAATTTTAAAACCCGACGCAGTGAATTAAGAGACGTTTTATCAGTTAATTCAGGCGATAATTTCTCTTTATCCAAAACCTTAAAGGCCCAGCAAAATTTACGTGATATGAAAATATTTAACTCTGTCAAGTTAACCCCATTGGGATTAAAAGAAAAAAAGGATCAGATCCATTTATTTGTTGAAGTTGAAGAAAAAAAGCCTTTGTTTCTTGAATTGGGCGGCGGCTACAAAACAGAAAAAGGCACTTTTGGGCATGTCAGATTGGGAGATAAAAATCTGGCAGGAAAAAATATCAGCACATGGCTTCGATTTGAACAAAGTGAAGTTGGTTATCATGGCGAATTTAACATTCATGACCAGGACTTGTTTGGCGAAAGAATTGACACCGGTTTTGCCTATTATATTGAAAGATTAAAAGAATTTAATAAAACCTATGGGACACAAACCTATGGTTGGTCGTTAAGCCTTAATCGGGATTGGTTCAAAAAATTTAGAACAGATATCAACTTTCGATATGAACGTCGCAGAAAATTCCTAAGGGATGTATTACAAGATAATGAAAATCCCGAATTATCAGCTGAAGAACTTCAACCCAGAAGTCTAATTGTGACAACGCCTTCTATACTTTATGATAGCCGCAACTCTTTTATTCAACCAAGAAAGGGCATTTATGCATCATATGCAATGGATATTTCGCAGGGCATATCCAATTCATTGGATGACTTTATTAAACACTACCTGGAAATCAGAGGTTATCATGAATTGAGCAATTACTTAAATATTGCCATAACCGGACGATATGAGACCATTCAGGCTTATGGCGCACTTGAAAAAATACCTGAAGATCGGTTGTTGTATCTGGGAGGATCTTCAGATGTTCGTGGGTATAAAGAAAATATGTTCGTGTTTGATGACAATGATGCACCGGTAGGCGGTGAAACGATCCTGTCAGGTAGCATTGAGGCCCGATATGATTTGGGTTTAAATGTTGAAATCTTTCTATTTTTTGATGCCGGACAACTGCTTTATATTAGAAAAGAGGTGCCAATCAACCAATTCAGATCCAGCACTGGTGGGGGGCTTCGTTATCATACACCAATCGGGCCCATTGGACTTATGTATGGTTTAAAAAATCGTGTTTTTGGTAATGAAGATCGGGGACGCCTTCATTTTGCTGTGGGGTATAGTTTTTAAATGCTTATGGGAGTGATGCCAGAAATAGTTTAATGACCTTGACAGAAGTCTTTTGACGTTGTATTAAATACTTATAGATTGTTATCTAAATAGTCTGTCTGATTCAAAAAATAGTTAAATAAAAACACGGTGCATATCATGCACAGAAAGGAGATTCGCATGGAAATGATAATCGGCGGTTTGTTAAGAGCAGTGGCATCAATAATCCATATTGGATTAATGATCTATCTTTGGTGCATTATTATTCGTGCCGTTCTATCATGGCTCAATCCAGATCCTTACCATCCAGCAGTTCAGTTTTTGTATCGTATTACTGATCCAGTATATAGCCGCGTGCGCCAGCTAATCCCCCTGGATTTCGGTGGCATTGATTTTTCACCAATAATTATCATTTTTATAATTTATACTGTTGATGAACTCACGTATAATATTCTTGGCGGTTTAGCAGCATCATTAATGGGGCATCAGGCATTTCGTGGCACTCATGTGTTTGCCTACCTGTTGAATGCCATTGCAGGAATAAGTCATTCTATTTTGTGGATCATGATCGTTATTTTTATTGGTAAAACAATACTTTCATTTTTTAATCCAGATCCATACAACCCTATTGTTCGTTTTATTGATCAGGCAACAGACCCAATCCTCAATTATTTTCGTTCCAGATTACCACTGACTTATGCAAATATTGATATGGCCCCAATAGTCGTTTTGTTACTTCTGTATTTACTGGATCATCTCATTTTAACGACTTTGCAGACAGCATCATTGTCCTTTATGTATTAATTCATATTATTGTCATTCTCGAACAAAGCATATAAAGTTTGCGGCATACACCAAGTGTTTTATTGTCATTCTTTTTGATAGCATTTTTGTGCAATCTCAAAAAAATTTATTCTTTCCCGAAATAAACTGAACGTTCCCAATACCGCAATAGGAATCAATGTCAATGCATGCGAGACTATCGCCACAGCTTTCGTCAGATCTGTATTTATGTCTGGAATAATCATCAGCAAACAAGCAATCACTGGTAAGTGATACTGCCCAACAACACCTGGTAAAATGGGAAAAGCAATGAAAGCAGATATCATAGATAGCATCAAAAACGATGTATACCATGGATAATTAATTGAAAATGCGTTGAGTATCGCAGTGACCGATAAAAGATCTGCTCCCCATGTTATAAGTGAAAAACCGGCTGATTTCAACATACCAATGTGTGATTGAAATACGTGCATTCCCTCTGCAAAGTTAAGAAATAAATTGTGAAGTCTTTTTGATAATACCTGGGATAATGGCGATATCAATCTATCTATCAAGTGAAAAACTTGGTTTTTTTTAAAGTACAGTAAAACAAGAAGACCTGAAATAATGAATAATAATAAAGTTAAGATTGCGGAAACAGTCTGGAGTAAACTGGCTGATACAACAATGCTATCGGTGGTGTTAAAAACATCAGGCTTAAATGTAATATCCTGAGTAATGGGAAAGGACAATACCGCCACAAATAAAATGATAAGCATGCCAAAAATATCACTTACCCGATCCAACGCAACCATTGCAATTGTCTGAGGCAGGGGGATCTTTTCAAGTTCTGCCAATACATAAGCACGAATGACTTCTCCCATACGGGCCGGAATAGTAAAATTGAATAGATACCCTATTTGAGTTGCGCTAAACAGGTGTCGGAAACTTGCAGGATGGGAAGCCCGAACAACATAACTCCAACGTTGGGCTCTTGCCCAATAACTGCTCCATGCAAATATCTGAGCCAATAACAGCCATGCCGTGTTGGATTTCTGGATTGCGAAATATACAGTTTTCCAGTCTGTATTTCGACACAATAACCATAAAAAAAATCCTCCAATCGTGCTGCTTACAATCATATGAAGACTTTTTTTCAATGAATAATCCGTGCTTTGTTTTTTTTTGATAAAGCTTTGCAACATATTTGTCTTGCACAAATATGTTCATTCACAGGCAATAGTTGTGTTTATTAATAAATTTATCCAACTGATAAAAGTTTGGTTCATCTTTCATAAGTATTTCTCGTATGATATATGTTGGCCTGTTTTGCAAAATTATATAATTTCGGATTACAAACTCTCCTATTGCACACAGGATTGACAGAAGTATTACAAAACATAAAAGGATTACATTTAAAATCAAGCCGGAAGTTATGTCTGGCAAAATGGAGAAGGGAAAAATATAGGCAAGAATAATTCGTATGATAAACAACAGCGCGAAAATAAGACAAAATACAGCTGTAATCTGGAAGGGTTGTTTCGATAGATTAACAAGGTTTTCCATATTATAAGCAAACAGCTTTTGAAAAGTCCAACCCGATTTACCATATTTGCGCGGATGATGATTCACAGGCACTTCTTTTATTTTTTGAGCGTGCGCAATAACTGATACAGTTCGCCAGGGGTTGAATGCGTCAAATTCAAAAGCACGTACGAGACGACTGTCATAAATTTTAAATGTACAGCCAAAATCACGAAAATTACTGGCAGATGCTTTCCGCATGATCATATTTGCAAAAAATGAAGCAACTTTTCGGAAAAGGGGATCCTGTCGGTTTTTTCTATAACCACTAACAATATCGTATCCTTGATCATATGTTTTGACCAGCTCTGGTAAATCCTCAGGATCCAGCTGTAAATCACTGTCAATCAGAATCATTGCTTTACCTCTTGCTATGAGCATGGCAGGTGTCACAGCATTGGCCTGACCGGCATTTTTATAAAGATCTATTACTGATGAGACATTTGGGTCTTTATCAAAAATATCTTTCAGGATCTCAAATGTTCTGTCAGTACTGGCATCATTGACAAAAATTATCTCATATCGCCGTCCCATTGATTGAAGTGTCGCAGATAAACGAGCATAGAATTCATGAATACTCTGCTCTTCAAAATAGCACGTTATTAATATGCTGAAATCAATATCTGAATCAACAGATTGATAGTTAATCCTCATATTTATTTTCGTCCTTATGCATAGATTGAACCCCGGACATTATATTGCAATGTTTTGTTTGATTACATTAATATCGCCATTTTCAGCAAAACTGTAATATGATTTGTCTCCAATAATCATGTGTTCATGAACAGTAATTCCCATAAACTGACATCCCTGCATAAGTGCCTGTGTTAATTTTTTATCTTCCAGTGATGGCGATGGATCTCCTGATGGATGATTATGAGCAAACATTACTGCTGCAGCATTGTGTTTTAATATTGAAACAATTACTTCTCGGGGATTTACACAAGTTGACGTCAGTGTGCCCTCAAATATAATTTCTGTTGTAATCACCTTATTTTTGGCATTGAGCATGATGACTGCAAAACATTCACGTGTTCGATGTTCCAGAGATTGTTGCAAATATTTAAATAAGGATTGCGGGCTTGAAATTAAATCCTGCTCATGTAGACTTTCCTGTGTATAACGCTCTGCCACAGCTTTAATCAGCTTGATGCCAAAGATATTAATTTCACCAACACCCTTTATTTCTGACAATTTTTCTACAGGCGCATTAATAACTCCGGTGAGCGTTTTAAATTTTTCTATTGCCTCCCTTGCCATAGGGCGGACATTTTTTCGTGGCGTGCCGATGGTTAACAACATTTCTACGATTTCGTAATCATGAAAACCATCCAGGCCTGCTTTTAAGAATCTCTCTCTCAGGCGTTTTCTATGTCCTTTTTGATAATCCGCAGTTTGTTGATTCGCCATAAGTCTTATTATTTGTGTGTTTTTCGATAGTTTTCTAAATGTGAAATTAGTTTATCCAGTGTTTTTTTCTGATATTTTTTATTAACCAGATCATACCAGATTTTTTTTGTTCGCGATTGAAAGTCCGCTAAAGTTTCAGGCGACATAATGGTTTCCTTGACACCATATTTGATCATTGCTTTGTAAGCCTTGATGCTGTCATTACGGCATTTCGCACAAAATTCAATTGCAGCGGTATCCCTGAGCTGAAGTAAACTTTTTTGATATTTTGATGGAATCCTGTTCCATGATTTTAGCGTTATAAAAGCAGCAGCCGGTGAGTACCTGATTTTTACCGGATTAACATATTTCATAATTGTATACATCTGACTGCCAATAACCCAAACAGAGGGGGCTATGAAGGTATCTACAACCCCTTGCCTGATTGAGGATGATATTTCCGGAACAGTCACAGGAATCGGGTCAGATCCCAATTCAGACAGCAATGCCATTTCAAGATCGCCATACCATGTAAGGATGCTTGCTTTTTTAAAATCAGACAGTTGAGACATCTCATATTTTACAGAGTATATTTGATCAAAATCCTGATCTGCCCAAATAAAAATTTTATACCCATTTTGACTGGCAATATGGTCAAATTCGTCACGCATTGTTTTGCGAATATAATCCACCTCTTCATAATTTTCAAACATAAATGGCAGTTCAACTACAGCCATTTCAGGACATGCAAGAACCACTCCTTGACCACTCAACGCGGCACCATCTAATTGACCGATCTGCATTTTTTGAACATAATCTCGATCATCGCCCATAACGCCACCCCAGTACCACTTGAGTTTGACCTGACCGTTTGTCGCCTTTTTTATCGCCGGATGCATAATTTTTCGAATATGTCTGGCCCACCCAACAGTTTTTGGTGCCAGAGTTGCCATCTTTAAACAGTATTTCGCTGATTTGGCTTCTGAAAAACTTGCTGATAACATGAAAAATAAACACATACCAAAAATCGTTAATAATTTGAAATTACTCACATCAACCCCCTTTTATAAAAAACAATTAATAAAATAGATGCTAGCCATATATTTCAATACTATATAAAAAATGAATACGAATCAAGTTTTATTATGTTCTTTATTCTATTGTTTCTTCATAAATAGTTTTTTTGATATATAGAGCGAATATGTAACTCCTATAAATTTGGAACGATCAATATCGTAAGTATAAAATTTTTCATTATGATGTATTCATTAGATTTTTTACGCCATGGAAGGCCCTTCTTTTATCTTTACCTTGCCCCCATAAACTGCCCCCTGATGACCATCAATACTGATAAAGTCTCCAGATTGAAACTTGAACTCATTTATTTGACACCATTTTTCATCTTCATGACATTCCAACTCAGAACATCCAACAACACAAGTTTTACCCAATCGATGAGCAACAACAGCCGCATGTGATGTTGCCCCGCCTCTTCCTGTTAATAATCCATCTGCTTCGTTAATCTCGCGGATATCATCAGGAACGGTATCATTTCTAACAACAATCAAATGTGTATCTGGTTCATTCACACGCCATCGGCGAATTTCTGCAATCGTAAATACAATGCGTCCAGACATGGCACCTCCACCAATGCCAACCCCTCTCCCTGCAAATTGATGGCTGTTTTTTTCAGTAATATCCAGAACTGTTGTATTATTTCTGGAGCTTAATGCCATGTCTCTGGTTTGTAAAATAAACAGATGCTCTTTTTCAGGCCCCTCAAAAGTGAACTCAATTTCCTGATGCCCCCATTTTTTTTCATTGATCAACAAACTGGAAACATCTTTTAATGCCTGATACACATTTGGAAATAAGCTTTCCAGTGCAGAGGAAATGTGTCTGTTGTCATATCGAGCCTGTACAATTGAAATGGGATGGGTTTTTACCAGACCCGCAACCACATCTTCACCCTGATTGCCCGGTGTAAAATCACCCCATAATTGTACTTTTTCGCCCTGGGTGACCCCTTTCAGTCGTTTTGTAAACGTTACACCAGCCCCTGCATTTTCATGGATATTGCCAAATACCATTGTCTGAACTGTCACTGCGGTGCCCCAGTCATCAGATATTCCCATAATTTCTCTGTAAATTTTAGCGCGGCTGGAGTTCCAGGAATCAATAATGCGGTTGATTGATATCAATAACTGTTCCATTGGATTAATCGGTATCTTGATATGCGCATCTGCCAATAGTTGTTGATACCTGAGTGCCAATTCCTGCATTTCATTTCCTGAAAAATTACGTTTAAATTTTACCTTTTTTTCATCTTTGAATTTGGACATCAGAGCATCAAATTGGTTGCGTTTTAGACCAAATGACATGCCAAAAATTTGAAGAAATCGTCTGTAGTTGTCCCACGCAAACCATTCCATATCCGGATTCTGAGCAATGCCTGCGGCAATTTCAGATGATATACCAACATTTAAAAAAGTATCCATCATGCCTGGCTGGGAAACCGATGAGCCACTTCGTACAGACAATAACAACGGGTTGTTCGGATCGCCAAAAACTTTACCGGTTTCTCCTTCAAGACGATTGATTTCTGATAATATCTGATCCCTGAAATGCTTTTCAGCAGGTTGATAGTTTTCAATCACTTCCCGGCATCGAAATATTTCTGATGTCACAATGAATCCAGGCGGAACATTAAGGTCAAATCCCTTTAATTTTGCCAGATTATAGCCTTTCATTCCCATATGAATAACATCTTTGACAAGTCCTTTGGGTTTGGATAAGGGAGAAATGGCACGTTCGGCATCGTAATTCAGTAAAGCATGGAATAATTTATTGGGAAGTTTATCTGCCTGTCGAAATAAGACACTGAGTATTTGAGAAATAAACGAATCCAACTGTTTCAAGCCCAAAGATGTTGCAATTCGGTCACGAAAGAAAATTTCCGATACCCGATGATGTCGCTGCTCCTGGTTATAATTAATCTCGCTGGAATGACTATATTTGGTAAGCAAATCAGACTCATTGGTTTGCTTTAAGATATGTACGAGATTATGCTCATGTACAGAATGAAAATAATCCTGCACAATCCGACGAACAGCCCGCGCAATACCTTTAAAAATATCGATATATTGCGTAAACGTAAACCCTCTTTTGCTCAAAGCCAAACTTAAGAGCTTGAGTTGTTCATCAAAGTCAATGGAATAAATGCCATCAATCCTTAATGCCTTGTTGAACAGTTTTAGTCGTGTATTGATTTGAAAAAAGGTTGCACGTGTTATCAATTCCAGATCAACTTCTTCAACAAGATGCTCAAAGCATACGTTAATATAAGCTTCCAACCGGAATGTCATAGCAAGAGCATCAAATTTCTTTTCGTGATAACTTCCAAACATGGATGGAATATCAATGGTAAAATGACGTTTGCGATATATGTTTTCCTGTGCTTCATATTGTTCTCCAGACAGGATGATTTCTTTTAACTGGAGCAAAACTTCAATTAAACCATCCACTTTGGTAATTAAGTCTGATTCATCAATCAATTCCTTAATTTTTGGGATGGAAGGAAATGAATCATAATTAAGCTGTGTTTGACATTGATCCAGATATTCATGCAAATTGATCCGATCCAGATGGTATTTTTGATAAAGAGATTTGTAACACAACATGGTTAAATACATTTTTTTCTGTGTGGATTCGGCTATATCTGGTGCTTTGAATACAATATCTTTAATTTCAGGATCGGACTTTTCCAAAATCAACGTCAGCGGTTCCTCATGGTCAATATAAATGTTGTGAAGATATTGGGTTATTTTTCGCATATTGGTGGTGTGCGAATCATTTGGATTCAGTCTTTTATAAATATTTTCAGGTATTTTTCCTTTCAGCAGCGTAACATCGCCATATAGCCAATATCTAAATATAGATTCAATCAGTTCAAGGGTTTGATTACTACTTTCAACATGACTTTGCTTTCTCAAGAAATGGATCAGGCGATCTTTTCTTGAAGAAATTTCATCCATTTCAGTGGAAATATCTCGCAATCGACCTTCTGCACCGATTTCATTAAAATATGCTGGAAACAGCCGGGCCAGTTGTTTAATCAAGTTATAGACAGGTTCAATATTACTGTTCAGTAATTTTGTAATTTCTCTTGGAAAAAGATCAGTATCTTTAATAAATAAACCTGACAAAGCCAGATGAATGAGCAATGATGAAAACAATTTCTGTGATACTTCAGGGTTTCGCTCAGCAAGTTCCATCCAGACAACGACATTTTGAAGGTGAACACTATTGGCACGAATTTGCCAGTCTTCGCCAACGCCCTGCAAATTTGGGACTTGAAAGCCCATTGAAATAACCTGTTCGATAAACAGAAAAATCAGTTCATTTTCATTTGTTTTGTAAACCGCCTTACCCATTGTCTGGAGGCATGTCAGGGCAATACCCGGGTATTTATTGAGTGCATTTTTTAGTGTGGTACATGTTTTTTTCAATAACTGCCTGTTATGTTCCATGTCTTGATGATCAATCAGCCAGGAAACTGTTCGATTGATTTCTCGTAATGTATCCTCATGAATGGTAGAAAGCCCTTCAATACTCATCATATGAAATAAAAGTATCATTTTCCATTGTTTACCGGTTTGTTCATCCGGTGCAATCCGGCCAAGTTTTGCTGGCAAAGCATTGTACCAGGAAACAATCTTGTTAAAGCCAGGCATTTCAATCAATGCCTGAGTTAATTGCGGTTCATTTTGTTGAAATTGGGACACATTAGCGGACAATTGCGCCTGATATGCTAATATTGATTTATGGGAAATGTTCTCAAACAGGAAAGAAATATCCGGCATATTTTCTATGGGTTCAATTGTATTTACAAAATAATCAATGGGAGATTTTTGATGATACCAATACTCATATGTACGCTGATAGAATCGAATGAGCAGGGCATTGAATATATCTAAATGACTATCAATTCCTTTATTGACGTATTTTGCAGCCAGTAGGTTTATCTGATAATAACTTTTGACATAATAGAAAAACTGGGGTTCATTTAATTCGACAATATGCGCAAAGGCTTTTTCAATGACAGGCAAAAACCGTTGAATGTCATCATTGGCATCTGAAATAATCCTTTGAATAAAAAACAACAAATGATCGACAGCATCAATCCGCACATTCATATATCGGGTCTGATGAAAAGCATCCCGAAACACTTTTGTAAATATGCTGGCAGCATCTGGCCCATTGGGATGAACCTTTAACAAATGAAAGTAATCCAGCGCAAAGGTTCTGGCTTCCTTAATAACAAACCCCCAGTTCTTATAAGGGTGATTTAACTCTATCAAAAAAACTCTCAAGCGATCCTGCACTCCGTGCAAATCAGCGAGGATTTCTTGTAAAATGAGATGCTCCTTGCGTATTTTGACATCAATATGGGTTTGTTCCATATTGGCCGCATATGCGTTAGATTGATGCATTTTTAACTCCTGTTTAAAAAAATAATTTATGACGTGATGCCAGCCAACGCGCCAATGATAGACGGAGACAAGTCACAAATGTTTTTCAAATATTCGCAATCTTGCCGATCTGGCCATTGGGTTTTGTTTTATTTCATCAGGTGTTGCCAGAATTCCTTTCCGTTTGATACATATCCCCTTTGATTCTTGATGACACAAACATTCCGGCAAATTCTTTGGACAGGTGCATGGATTTTCCCACTTACGCATACAATGCTTGACCAGGCGATCTTCCAAAGAATGAAACGAAATCATACACAATCGGCCACCCGGATTCAAGCATGATAATACATTTTCCAAAAAATCTGCAATACAATCCAGCTCTGCATTCACTGCAATGCGGAGTGCCATAAATATGCGTGTCGCAGGATGAATTTTCATGCGTTTTTGGAGACGCAATGGGATTGTATCCTTTATAATATTGCATAAATGAGTTGTTGTTTCTATGGGATTTGTGGAACGAGTACGAACAATTTTTTTTGCAATCTGTCTGGAAAAACGTTCTTCGCCATTTCTCCAAAACAAGTCTGCAAGGGCTTTTTCTGATAAAGTTGCCAGAATATCTTTTGCGCTGATTTTTGAGCGTGGATTCATACGCATGTCCAATGGCTCAGATTTCATAAAAGAAAAACCCCGCCCACTTTGCTTGATATGAAATAGTGATATGCCTAAATCTGCAATGATACCATCAACAGCCGCTATTCCTAGTTTATCCAGAATGTTGCGAACATTTTTGAAATTGTCGTACACACATATTGTATTTTTGTTAAGTTGTGTCTGTGCATTCAGGATGGCATCAATATCCTGATCAATCGCAATGAGCTGGCCATCAGGTATAATTGCCTGCGCAATTCTTTTTGAATGCCCGGCCCCGCCAAGTGTACAGTCCAGATACTTTTTTCCGGGCTCACATTGAAGGTATTTCATGACTTCGTCTGACAAAACCGGCACATGATGATATGTTTGAGATGCTGTATTGAATTTCATTTAAAATCATTATGTTGCTCAGATATAAGATCATAAGGATTAAAAACCAAAGATTTTTTCTTAATTTCTAAAATTCTGGGCTGGACCATATGAATCATATCTTTGAAAAACTCTCTGTCCAGAGATGTCAGTGAATCTGTTTTTTTTATATAAGACTTAATGCCTGAATAATTCCATTGGGAATCATCAAAAGACTGGATCGTTGGATAAATTGTTAAAAATAATTGCGCTTCATCGTGGGCCTTTTGGCGCTTATCCTGACAGACCAAGGCAATCATTTTGACAATCCGCATGGCCAGGTGATGGGCTGAAGAGAGCCCCTTTTGTTGTAATGATTTGTTTGCCATATCAATTGCCTGATCCCAGTTATCTGTCATAAGAGCAATTTCAGAAAAGTTCAGTTTTAAAATTAGATTTTTGGGTGCCAGGGATATCCCTTTTCGACAATATTCAATGGCTTTGTCTTTATGACCCAGAAGAAAATACGCAAATCCCAGACTGTCATAGGCAAAGGCGTCTTTTGGCATGAATTCAATGACTTTTTCAAAATGATGGATGGCTTGATCAATTTTATCTGAATCAATGCATGCAAAGCCCATCCATTTATGTGTTTGTGCATCATTTGGATCAATTTTTAGTGCTTTATTATAAAAAGTAATGGCATTATCATATTGACCCGATTCAGCAAATGCAAATCCCAGATGTCGAAGTGTTTTGGGATCATCCGGCTTGTATTGAAGTGCTTTTCGAAACCGGGCAATGGATTCACTGCGTCTTCCGGCATGAAGTAAATTAATTGCCAGATTATGAAGGATTAATGTATCGTTTGGCTTTAATACCAGTGCTTTTTTGTAATAGGTCACTGCTTTTTCGTACAATCCGGATTCGCCCAGTTCATACGCCATGTTAAAATAATAATGAATATTGTTCTCAGGTATCTGTTGATCTGTTTTGGGTGCAATACTTTGTTCCGGCAATCTGGAAATATTGGTATTGACTTTTGGTGGTATGGGATTTTTTTGCAATTGTCGGGTATTCAAAAAATTATCAATAAATAATCCGATGGCAAAAGAAATCAAACACATGACAAAAACACCCATGAAATAGACTGTTTTTGATTGTGGGATATCATATTCAGGGGGAATCATATCCATTTTATTATCTGTTTGTTGCATTGTTATGTCCTTATGTTTAGCCAAAGATGTGCCGTTTCAGTGCGCGGCCAATAAATCTCACTTTTTCCCCCAAAGGAAATCGCCCAAGATTTGTTTTCACAACGCCTTTGGTAAAACGACTTTTTTTGGCGTAATCAATATTCACATCCACAATTACCGGTTGACCGGTCTCAGATATTTGAAACGCTTTATCCAGTGCTGAAACAATTTCACGATTGGTATTAATTTCAACAAATACAGCACCTGTACCCTTTGCAATGCCCTCAACCTGGATATCACCAAGAATCGTACAGGTTTTTCGATTGAGTGGTATGTTTTGAAATTGGCTGATCTGGCCAAGTTCACCATCATGAAACACAAAAAAGATGACACCCAGGTGATGAATGGATGCTGTGATAATTTCCATACATGTCATTAAAAATGCACCATCACCCACAATTCCAATGACTTGATTTTTTGGGTGACATAGCTTTGTTGAAATAGCTGCCGGAATACAATATCCCATGCAATTAAAATCTGACGGGGAAATAAAATGTCTGGCCTGTTCAATGGGAAAGAGCTCCATTGTTAAAAAGGTGTGATTTCCATCATCAACAACAACATAGGCAGATTTCGATAGTTTTTTATTGAGTGCCTTAAAGAAAAGATATGGCGATACCAGATTTTTTTCCGGCAATTTCGCCCATTCGTTCTTATAGTTATCTTTGTCCAATGCAATTTGATCACTGATTTTGCTGTTATTGTTGGATATTGTCTGACTTCCCAATTCCTTGAGCAAGGCATCAAAAATGTCTTTTGTATCACCCTGTATTGTTATTTTTGATGCATAATTCTTATCAAAGACTTCCCCATTGATATCCACATGAATTAAATTTTCCGGCACTGGCAATCCATAACTCGCTGTGGCCAGTTCACTAAAGCGAACGCCGGCAGCAAGCAGGCAATCACAATTGGCAAATGCTTTTTGAGCCGCTGGAACTGCTGATTCCCCAAATCCCATACCAGTATGCAAAGGATGCGATGCAGGAAAAGAACTTAATCCCTGTAATGTCGTAGATACCGGCATATTCAATCTTTCGGCAAGCTGAATGGATTGTTCCACACAATGAACTGCGCCCCATCCCAGATAGAGGCCGGGATTTTTTGCCTGTTTTAATAAAGTAGAGGCCTGTTTAATTTGCATAAAATCAAGCGGACGTTTATGTGTGCGGGGTGTATAGGCGGGCATATCATCAACTGAATCCTGAAATAATAACAAATTTGACGGAATTTCGATAAATACAGGGCCTGGTGTTCCCGATATGGCTGTCTCGTAAGCTTCATATATTATATTGATAATGTCTCGATGATGTTGTGCCAGCAATACTTTTTTCACCACACCGCCGACCAGCTTGTTATGATCCACCTGATGTAACTGGTATGATTTTCCAGAATCTCGACGCACACCACCGGTGATGACAAGCATGGGAATACCATCCAAAAAGGCCTCTCCAATGCCACTCATGGCATGCGTTACGCCAGCCGCTGGAACCACAACCAAAGTACCGATGTGGTCTGTTGTTCGACTGACAGCATCAGCCATAAATGCAGCCCCACCCTCATGAGTGACAAGAATTGGGGTGATTTGTTCGGATATATTAAGTGCATCGTACAATTCTGTGTTATGTACACCTGGTATTCCAAAGGTATACCGGACACCAATTTGCTCTAAAGCAAATAATGTCAGTTCTGCACCTGTTTTTTTCATGTAATGTTCCTCTTTGATAATCGTTTGCCAAAATCAAATTTCTTAGCCTTACGGCTATGGCTTTGGGCCCAATTTATATTCAAACATCCTCAATCATCAAGTTAACCCGTTAACAACAGATACAATATCAAAATAATTGTTTGAATGGCAGCTAAAATCACCCATGATCCAAACAGCGGTGAATTGACTTCCTCAACCCACATATAGGGGTATTCATCTTCCTCGGGGAGATGTTCATCATATTCGATCTTTGGCCATAGCATTTCATAAATGTCCATGGTTCGCCTGCGGCCTCTGAGCTTAACTTTTTTAAAGAATTCACAGGTAAACCCTTTCACATCTTTTATGGCTTCATAAACTTTTCCAGATATAAAAATTTCTTCTCTATCCAACTGAAGTTGCAATATAGCAGCCTGACGAACAGCATCACCATACATTTGTTCACCATCCATCATGACCTGCCCCATGGTTACGCCAATTTTGACTCTGATGGGACGTGTTTTAAATTCGACCCGTTTGGAACAATTGTATTCATTTATTTCAATTTGAAGATCCAATGCACATCGACAGGCTGCAATGGGGTCATCAAATGTACCCAAAACAGTGTTGCCGCTGCTGCGAACGATTTGTCCGCCATGTCGTTCGATGGATGGAAACAGGATATCATTGTGTTTTTGCAGAAGAAATCGATCCCGATTAAGGGCATCACTGGTGATATCTGTTATTGATGATGTTAATATGACCACTGTCTTTGTATTGAAATGTTCATACAGCATTTCTGTCAGTTGATGCCATTGTCGAAGGTAAGTTTCAATATTGGCCAGTGTGATTTCTTCAGCAGATTGATCCATTGCCAAGGGATTTCGACGTCTCTCTGATGGTGACTGTCCTGTCTGTGTGTTGGGCGTATGTTTTGGTGGTATTGTTGAGGGGTCTGATTCGGTATTTACTTGCTGTGAAACAGGTTGCGGACGAACAGTTTGTCCAAATTCGTTATCAATGGAATCCAACAATAATGTCATGTCATTTTTGATGTCACCTGCCAATTGTTGTGTCTCTTTGGATTCTGATTGTATTGTTTTTGAGGGTGTTTCAGCCATAAGATGCTACCATTCACGCATTGTTTGTTAATTAATGAAACGGCATCACGAAAAAATGCCAAAGTCATTTCAAATATTTAAACATACCATAGTCTGATCCATTCGTCATCTTTATTTTATATTTTTAACTTCTATGGTATTGGATAGACAGCCAATCGATTCAATTTCAACGTCCATTGTATCACCATGTTGCAAATATACAGGCGGTTTGCGAAATGTGCCCACACCATCCGGTGTGCCAGTTAAGATAATATCTCCAGGATACAGGGTAAAATGCTTTGACAGGAATGAAATCAGTTCGGGTACTGGAAAAATCATTTTATCAGTATTTGATTGTTGCATGGTTTGCCCATTTACCCGACACTGAATGTTCAGTGAATGCGGGGATTCAATATCTGCTTTCTGAACAATCCAGGGGCCCAATGGACAAAACGTATCTAACGATTTTCCCCGCACCCATTGACCATCGCCAAATTGAAGGTCTCTTGCGCTGACATCATTTGCGCAGGTATAGCCCCAAATCACATCATTTGCCTCTTGAACAGAACATTGATAAACCATTTTACCTATTATCACAGCAAGTTCTGCCTCATAATCCACCTGTTTTGTGACAGATTGATCCCATCTGACATTTTGTTTGTGACCTGTCAGGCTATTCTGAAATTTGGTAAATACAAGTGGGGTCTCTGGGATTTCCACATTAACCTCAGTTGCATGATCCATATAGTTTAAACCAATAGCAATTATTTTTGATGGGCGTATAATCGGCGGCAAAAATATTGCCGAATCAATGGGATGCGACTGGTTTTTTAGTTTGTCAGGATAATTATCACTGATGATCAATTCGACCATGTCTCCATCAAAGTCAAACGGAATCAGTTCGTCCTCTACAACTTCTACCACGAGTAACTTCTTTTGATAATATATTTGTGCCAGTTTCATTGTTTTAAATCACTTTCATTAAGCTCCAGCGGACTCATGTCATAAGTATGCAGGATCGTTTTTATTGTGCCATTTTTGTATAGTTTGATATAGGTCGCGTTGAATGCCTTTACTGTTTTTTCATCAGTCAGCTTTTTGGAAAAGCCAACATAATACAATGTTTTTTTATAAGCACCCGCATATCGGATCCCTTTTAATTTATGTTTTTTTACAATCATCCAGCCAACATCTTTGTTTGAAAAGACGGCATCATTACGACCATGAAACAATTTTTTGAACCCGGCGACATCATCAGGACGCATATCAATTTTTATTTCAGGCTCATTGTCATTAATTAATTCCAACTGTCTGGAAGTATTTGAAGGGCCATAAACACCAACCAGATATCCTTTTAGCTGGGAAACATCTGTAAATTTCATTGTGTCGCTTTCGCGAACAAATATGCCATATTCTGCTTGAAAAATTGGCAAAGAAAAATAAAGCCATTCCTCACGTTCTTTAGTTTTCGCCAAAACAAACAATCCGTTTGCTTTGCCATTACGAACATTGTACTGCGCTCTTGTCCACGACTGTAATCTCAGTTCGCATGCTGTGTTCATTTCTGCACTTACCTGCTTAATTATTGATGCCGCAGGGCCTGAAACCTGACCATTTTCAAGGTATGAATATGGTGCAAAATCCTGGGTGTCTAAAATCAGTTCCTTAGATTGACAGTTTAAGGCCATTATGAATATGCCCAACAAACTAAGTAAAGCTACTTTAACTTTCATAAAAAATTCCTTTCTTGGAGAAAAACGAACTAAGGCAATAAATCTGCCTCAACCCAAATATATTCATCACCAAACACTTTGAAAAAGCGTTCACTGCTGTCATACAATTTTTTCAGCTGACGCTGTGAATTACACAGATATTTTTGTAATGCACCGATATCAATACCCGATGGAATCATTCCGGCATCAATATTCACATAGGATATTTTCAATAATGGGTGATTCTTTCGCAGCGCAATACCATATTGTTGTTTATATAATTCTTCAAAACTTGCATTTTTAATTTGTGGATCAATGTATTCTTCGTCAGACTCGCCAATAATTGCAAGCATGAAATCTCGCCAGATACGTTTGATATTTCCCGGATGCAACTGACAATGATACTTTTCTTTGAATATGGTCAATGGCTGAAGTAATCTTTCCAGTTCTTTTCTTTGAAAAATAACCATTTTCGTCATCTGATCCGGATCATTTTTGTAGTCTTTTCCGGGTCGTTTCAACATAACATAAGCGCGTGTAAAAAATTGTGCATCTGCCTTGAGGTATTTGCTCAATTCATAAGTGCCCAATTTGTTGACAGCTTCTTTGCGGATATCCGGTTTACTCAGATTGCTCATCATATCAGAACCTAAAATCTGGGAGACCTTATGGTTGACATTTTTATCGTTCAACCGACTGATAAGATCTTCACCTATACGTTTTACAAGACTTTTCACGACACCAGGCATTAATTGCGGACGATATGAAACACTTGTTTCCTGAGGTGTTTCTTCTTTTTTTATCGTTTGCTTTTTAGCCAATGATGGTATGCGTCCAGTTCTAAAAATTTCGAGCATGGATTTTACTTCAAATAACTGGTTGGCCAATTTATCAATCTGTTTGGAAATGGTGCGTTCATAATCGTGATCCGTGCTGACACATCTGAGCGTCCATCGACGATCACCACACGGACAGCAAGATAAATCACTCTGGCAGCAATCCAATGCACCCGCACTATCTATTAATTTTTCAAGATCTTCTTTAATTTCAATGGCTTTTTCAACAGGTAGAATGCGATCATTTTCCATTTTGGCAACTTCTTCCCACCAGATCTGTGCTGTTTCATTAATGATTGTACGGGTTTGTTTACAGAACAATTTGCGAGCAGCAATACGACCTTTGTTTCGGGTTTCACTGGTAATTAAAATGGCACTGTATGAAATATCATTATCAACCAGTAATCGTGCAATATCATTTTCTTTGAAACGATCCTGACCCCGACTATGATTACCGGCATCACCGATATGGATGATCAATTTTCTGGAGCCCTGTTTCCAGTTCATCCCGCGTACACTGTGAACAATCCCCTGGAAAACAGCTTCAGGATAGTAAGCCGGATCATTCGGACGTTCAAAATTTCTGCGAACAGAAATATTTTCCAATCGTTTTTTCATCAGGCTCACCTGTGTTGTAAGGTCTTCAACCACTTCATATTGATAGGGTAATTCATCCGCATAATCCCGATAAATTGCCGCACCAAAACGAAGTTCACCAATTTCTTTTAATTTATCTTTTTTCAGGCGAAATTTATCCATAATTTTTTTTGCGATTTTTCCAGCCAGTACCAGATAGGGTTCCATACTTTTTGTGGCATCAATGAGAAAAACAACATCACGTATTTCAGATACTTTGCTTTGTTTTTCTATATGCTGAGTAATTCTTGAAATATCAGGTGTCGCGCCCGGTACACCAATGAGAAAGGGCTGTCCCGGATCTGCTTCCTGGTCAAGAATGGCATAGCGAAATGCTTCCGGCGGCCAGGGGGATCGATCTATTTTTGTGTCAATATCAGGGCTGATAACAAGCAGTTCCTTATCTTTTCGGTTTTTACATGTTGGCACATTATCACAGGTCGGAAATTTATTGTCCTTTGGATGTTTTTGGTAATATGACTGCATATCTTCTTTATTCGCAAAATAGTAAATCGGATGTTTACGGTCTTTGCTTGGTTGAAAGGCTTCCCGTGTATCCCAGGTAAAAACTCTTTCCGCTGGAACCCATCCAAGAATGGTGTTTTCAACAGAACCAATGGCATTTTCTTCAAAGGGATAAAAAAATGGTTTTTTTCCTAAAAGAACATACGTGGGATTTCTTTCTGATGGATAATACAGGTAAATATTTGCAAATTCCAATATTTTCAGTTGCTTTCCTGTCGGCGTCGCTTTTTGATGCGGCGCATTCAAAGGGTTGACAATATTGATGCTTCCCTGAATTCGCTTGAGTTTATTAATTAATACAGCTTTATGTGTAATGGAATGCTTTGTTTTAATTGCGTGGGGCAAAATAATAAATTGTTCAATACGCCCCCAGCCTTTTATTTCCGGTGCGGCATCATTTTCGACAAACACATATCGCCCTTTTTTTTGCATAACTTCAAATTTATCCAGAAATAAAGCGGTATAGGTAACCCGGCTGGTCTCATCCGCCTGCTGATACAAGCGAAGTCCTTCCCGTGCGGCAAATACGACCCAGGGATTCATCATCATGCCTTCAAATTTATCTTTATCCCATATTTCTGATGGCCGTTTATAGAGATATGGATCGGGCGCATTCATCCGAGCCAGGATTGGTGTTGAAAATATCATAAAAGCTAACACGATACATAGTTGATTGATTAATCGTTTTATCACGATACCTCCTTAAAAATTAATAATAAATATTGATCAACAAGGATTCTGTTTGTCCTTATTTGATAATTCGGCTTTTAGTTTTGCCAGTTCTTGGGCCAGTGTATCAGCCCGTTTTTTTTCAATATCAGCACGTTTTTTTTCAATATCAGCCCGTTTTTTTTCTATCTGACATTTTTCAGAACCAGTGAGTAAAATATTACCCGCTGCATCGCACCATCTGAGCCAATCTGCTGTCATTTCTTCATATTCGCCATGGACAACTTTCAGTCCAACATTCAAATCTTTGAACCAGATTTGCTTTTTTGCAAGGGGTAACTGAACGTATGAACCTTTCACAAGTTTATATACGCAAAAAGTTGATGGCAAAATATGGGCAAGGGGATCAAAAATTACATAATATTTGACCCTCATCTTTTGATATTTAGTGACTTTAACTGTATTTTCACTGCCCTTTTTATTGGACACAACTTCAATGACCAATTCAGGTGGTTTTTTGAAAATATTCATCATGTAACATCGATTTTTTTTGAGCCAGATATCCGAGGCATATTGAACATCAAGGCTTAAAAAAACATCGGGGACAATAGGGGTTACAGAATTGAAATCATATATGCCAACATCTGCCACAGCGATATATGGTTCTTTTCTGTCCCAACTGTCCTGTAGAGATCCGGGTAATAGACGAAGTTGTTTTTCACAATAAAAATTATCCACGGGTGTGTCATCCTCCGTAATCAGACTATCATAGTCAATTTCTATAAGTTCAGGGATTTCAAATTCATCTTCATCATCAGAATCCATATACGTGTCATATTGTGAAATATTGTCATTCATAAAGACATCATCCACGCTGTTGTCACGCATTTCATATGAATATTCCATTTTGGGTTTCTCCAATAAAGCTGTTTTTGGTCATGATTATATATATGATTAACCACTGAATGTCGAATGAAAGTTCAGAAAATCTATCCTTTATTGTGTAAAATTGCCTTTAGCTTTTTAACAATATCTTTTTGTTGATTGCAACGATAAAATTCGCCTTTGAGTAAATCTGTCAGATTTTTTAATGAGTTCCCCCCATAATCTCCGACAACAATGCAATGAAATCGTTTATCATCTTGTTTTAATGCGCTGGTATTCAGCTCCAGCTTTTCAAGATTGATAGGGGTGATCACATCAGCCCGTTTCGCAGATACAATATAGATGACGTGCTTGGGGCCATCAATTGCTTCAAACGATGAAAAAGCTTTTTTCAGTTGATCTTTCAATGAGCTGGGTGCCATAATTTTTGGATGTTCGGACTGAATATCATCAACGGTTGTCAGATGTTTCAAATGTCCCTCAAATGCAGATGCAATTTTTAAATATTTACTGATTGTCTGATCCTGATCCCATCGGATACGTGTTAAATACTGTAATATCGCCTCACGACTTTTCTTGAATGAAATATAGCGTCGGTCATCATCAGTGGCATCAATTATAATGATAGACTGTTGTGGAACAAATATATTCCAGTCACTGGTCAATGGTGATCCAGGACGCGCTTTTGTTGGTGTCAGAGATTGAGGTTCAAGGCTTTTTGTTGGCGGTTCAAACTCTGAACCCAGAAAATAGAGGTGGATGACCGGATGCCAATATCCGAAATAATCCCGCTGCTTTTTGCCAGCATGAATCCACGTGGGATTGGCATTTTGAATAAAAAAATGACTGGATTTCAATGACACAAACTTGGGCGAATTGGCCGGCGGCTGAATAAACAGTAAATCATCAGGACGTTCAGCAATCCCATGAACATTGATATACATGGAAACCCGCTGATGAGGCTTGCCATATAAATGCACAAACACCTCTTTTTGAATGTGTGGATAATAACCTGTGACATCATATGATTGAGATTCATCAGTACCAAATTGTTTATTAATATTAAACTTGTATAGTTCTCCCACCCATGATCGATTGCCACGTTTTGTCCATTGCGTTGAGCTGACTTTTCCTGATGCCTGATAAGCAGCAATAATTCTCACCGGTGATTGATTTATCGTTGGAGATGACAGCTTTGTTGGCAATTCAGTCTGTGAAAGTGCATCTATAGATAAAATTGTTATCAAACAAATGATTAATGAGAGAATTATCACAGGAAATCTTTTTTGATGCTTTATACACATATCATTCAACTATCTCGGATGAAAATCCTTTAAATATCTGTCAGATCAAAATCTTGAGAAATATCTTCATCACCCGCCTCAATTTCATACAATTCCAAAGTCTGGTTGGGATGTCGCAGAATATTTGAAATATGGAGGGTTTTGTCCTGATAACCATGATCAAATAAATATCTGCTTAATGGGTTGACCATAACATGTTCTATCACATTGGCAATACCTCTTGCACCATGAACATCTTTTCTTAAAACTGATTCATGAATTTTTTCATTCACCTGATCTGAACAGCTTATCGTAATGCCAGTACGTTGTGAAACACTTGTTATCACATCCTGAACCATTTTTTCAATAATTTCTGGAATAACCGGCCCGCGAATGAAATCGAAGACAAAAATATTGTCTCCCAGACAATGAAACAGTTTAGGACGCTTTCGCTTGACTTTAAAGTGTTCTTCAACTGTCATATGAATCAACTGTTTTACGATTTCATATTTAGGCACAAACCCTGTCTCTGTGAAATCATATTTTTTGTCGCCAATTTTGCCCTGAGCAGAGCCTATACTGCTGGTAAATACAAAAATTGTCTCTGAAAAAAAAATTGTATTACCATTTGGACCGATGATATAGCCATCAGTCAGAATTTTTGGGAGCCGATCCAGGACAGATGAATGTGCGCTTTCAATATTTTCGAATACAATCATTGAAGCGGGATATTGGCCGACTTGTCTGATCAGACAACCATCAATTGGCTCCTGGTTGTTATACCTTGAAGCACCAAATATTTTAGATCCGGCAACAGGTTCGGCATACTCGTTCATATCCAGGCGGAATAATTGCGATTGATCACCTAAAAAAAATTCTGCGATACATTTTGCCATCTCAGTTTTGCCGACACCTGTGGGACCTGCAAAAAACATTATCCCTCTGGGTGAATTGCGTTGAGATCCACCAGAAATGCCGGATAAACCGATGGCTGCGCGCTTTAATGTATCCAAAATGGCATAAATCACCTCATCTTGTCCTTTAATTCTTTCTTTGAGAAATTTTTCTGCCATTTCAAATTTTTGTGGATTAATCCGTTCCCATGACTGACTTTGAGAACCAAATTTGTATTGTCGAACCAATTGATGGTATCTGTCAATGCCAATTTGATGGTGTATTGAAATTTCCTGCAATGTATTCAGCTCTCTAAGCATTAAGCCCTGAGTCAGGGTTGCAAATTTTTCAATACAATTTTTTTGATCATGCGCTGAAAGGGATGTTTCTGCCTGGCAAAAATTATTATAATTTATGGCCAGATACGTTTGACGATCATTTTCCGATGGCAGACCGATATCAATGGTATGTACTGTTGCATAATTTTGATATAGCCATTCAGGGATGGCCTTTGGCTGATCAAACAGGCAAACAATGATCGTGTGCGGATGGCTTTTGACTGACATTTGTATTAACGCGCTTTTCAATATTTTGCGCATTTTATTGGATTCATCAGTGATAAAACGTAAAACCAAAACGCAAGGGTCGGTTTCTTGAGTGATTAATTGGTTGACATCCTCAAGCATGTTATTGCAAGAGTTTAATAATTTTTGATGGGTTGAATCGGGAATAACCAAGCCAGTGAATTCATCACAGAATGCCACCGGGCGATAATCATTGTCTTTAAAAAATTGTAATAAAAATTTATTCATATCCATATTCACGACAGCATGATTTGTTTCATACAAAACTGTATCATGAATACTTCCTGAAAGAACGAAAAGACGTTTAATTTTTAGAAAATGTGTCAATGATGCAATCCAGTGAGAATGTTTTGACAATATTTGGTTTTTCATTGTGCTTTCATCCAAATTTACTTGGGTTGACTGAGCTTTTCATATAAGCGAATATATTCTTCAGTAATTTTATGATTGGGGTCAAAATAAATCATTGGTTTGGCATAATCATGGGATTCCCTGATTCTGATGGAATATGATATAAATGGTTCAATGACCGGAAGACCTTCATCAATAAGTTCCTGAACGATAACTTTGGGAAGTCTGGCACGCGCCTGAAACTGATTCACAATAATGCCTTCAACTTCCAGGGTGGAATTATGATCAAAACGTATCTCAGCGACGCTGTTCATCAGTCGATATAATGCATTTCGTGAAAAATGATCACAATCAAATGGTATTAGGCATGTATCCGATGCAATCAGTGCTGAACGACTATAAAAATTAAGTGCCGGTGGTGTGTCAATAAACACGTGATCATAGTCCGAGATCATATCCAGAGACTGCTTTAATTTAAACATTTTATAACGTGCCTCTAATTTGCTTTGAAGGTCATCCAGATCTGGATGAGATGGCATAATATAGAGGTTTTCAAATGGTGTGGGATGGATAAATTTAGGCAGGTCGTCCGGATCACTGCCAAACAAATTAAATGACAGCATGTTATTAAAATAATCCAGAGATGTTTTTTCTATGGAAAAAGATTTTTCACCCAGTAAATATTGACTTGAATTGCTTTGCGGATCCAAATCGATCACCAGTGTTTTTTTGCCAAGCGCAGCATATATCGCAGCCAGGTTGCAAGTGATCGTGGTTTTACCCACTCCCCCTTTTTGATTGAATATCACGCGACGCATATCGATTTCTCCTTATAGATTTGGGATGCATATAAATTTTGTCTCAGAAATTATAATGTCTGTTGTCCTGTGTCAATTGTTTTCATAAAATTCATTATCATAATTCAAAAAATATCATTTACAAATGCAGCGCAATAAGGTAAAATTCTTTGATCATCAATTCGCAAGAAATATGTTTTCAAATAAAAAAAATGCATTAATTAGGAAAATTTCGTCCTTCAGACGACCCAAGAATTACATCAAATAAAAGGAGAACATAATGAAAAAAGGATGTAGATTAATTCATTATACCTGTCGTATTTTTCTGTTATTATCATGTATGGTTATTTGCCTGACCGGTTGTGGGGAGCAGGGCCCAAGCGTTTCAATATCTGCAACACCTGACACCATAAGTTTCGATGAATCAGCTATTCTGACATGGTCCTCACACGATGCAGATTCTGTTTCTATCAATAATGGTGTTGGTACGGTTAAAGAGCGGGGCACAACAGTTGTCAAACCATATCGTACGACCACATACATGATATCCGCAGTCAATGCGGATGGAAAAGCCGAAAGCAGTGTTACAGTCAAGGTGCGATATTCAGGCCCCGAGCCTGTAATCAATGTTTCAGCCAATCCAACAACAATATATCCGGGGGAAACATCTGTTTTAACCTGGAACATCGCCAATGCTTATACACTGACAATTAATAATGGTATCGGAAGTATGCCGCTGAATTATTCAATGACAGTCAGTCCCAATGTTACCACCACATACACCTTTGTCGCTTTTGGTCCGGGTGGAGAAACAATGTCCAGTGTGACAATCAATGTTATGGCTGACGCGCCCACTGCCGAAATTATGGCCAATCCCACCAGTATCAAATCAGGTGAAATATCGCTTTTGGAATGGCGTTATACCAACGCAGATACTGTAACAATTGAGCCAGACATCGGTGATGGCACACAAGTCAGTGCTTGCGAAGTATCTCCACTTATTACAACCACATATACAATCATAGCAGTTGGTCCCGGTGGAACAACCACAGATAATGTCACAATTTTTGTTGATATTGATGATCCCGATAGAATTTTTGTTGAACTCCAGGCTAATCCGATGAATATTCGTCGTGGAGACACTTCAGAACTTTCCTGGAGAACACATAATGCAGAACGTGTATGGATTGAACCAGAGGTTGGTGAGGTTGATCTTACCGGATCATTGACAGTGAATCCTCAGGAAACAACAACTTATGTCATTCATGCCGAAAAAAATGGTTATGAAGTGAAAGATTCTGTCACAATTAATGTTGCTGTTTCAGATCCACCAACGGTTTCCATAACAGCTACACCCGCTACAATTAAACAAAAAGAGTGTGCTGTTTTAGCATGGGAGTCTCAAAATGCAGACACTGTTACAATTGATCAGGGAATTGGTATTGTTGGTCCCAGTGGATCACTGGCCGTTACACCTTCCGAAACCACTACATTTACAATCAACGCAACAGGTACTGGCGGATCTAAATCTGCGAGTGTGACAATCTATGTTGAAGAACTTTTCAATGTGCCTTTGGGCAATCAACAATTTACCCTTGAAAAGGCAATACAGATTGATCCTTTGGCTTCCCACAGATTAAACATTAATTTATCAAGCAATTCAGACCTGTTATTACCTGATAAAATTGATTGGTCCGCAAAAGTACCATCCGCTCAAAATCAGAAAACAACCGGTTCGGATAATGCATGGGCAATGGTATACTATTTGAAAAGCTTCCAGGAAAGTGTTGCAAAACAATATCCGGTCAACGAAAAGCTGTTTAGCCCCATGTACACTTATGTTCTTCAGTGTAAAAATGAAAAAGAACCCTGGGATCTCATAAAAACCTGGAAAATGACGCATCGTTATGGTTGTGCATTATGGGCATCATTACCATTTGAAGACTTGAATGGTTTTATGGATGATATGGAAAAAGAAACATACGCCAGTTATCAATTGAATGATTCGCTGGTTGATGTCGCTTTGAAATATAGAATGGGAACATCGGTTATGCTCACAGACCTTGATCAGATACGTATGATGTTAACCCAAACACCCATTGTTCTGGCAATTAATCATTTTGAACCACAATTCATTGAATTGCCCACCAGTGATCAAAATTATCTCAAATATCTTGATCGATCTGATGTTGGCCATTCAGTCTTGTGCATTGGGTATAACAACAAACAGTTTGATACGGGTGCATTAAAAATTATCAATAGTTGGGGCAAAGAATGGGCACAGGATGGGGTCTCATGGATAAAATATGCTGATGTTCATCAGATTGTTGTTTCCGCAATGGCATTTCATGGATTACCGACTGATATGGCATATTACGCTGAAATCCCCAGAGAAAAACCCGAAAAACCCCGCGATGTATCTGCTTCTATTGAATCTGGTCCTTATGTGGATATTCAATGGACGCATGTTGAAAAAGCGCGCTATTATCAAATATATCGTGCGCCAGCATCCAGTCAGTCAACATTGCATGATGTGTATGATTATGAATATATTGGTGATGCCATCCATTCACCATTTCGTGATTTTCCTGCTGCAGGGGAAGATTATTTTTATGCGGTTGTCGCAGTCAATGAATTTGGTTTTTCCGAACATTTAAATCATCAAAATGAAATGGAATCACATATCGCAAGAGGTATTGCCAATGGAAAATCATTGAAAACGCCATCACTGTCAGTTGAATCCGAACCCGCTCCGGGGCAAAACGAATTTCGTGTGTCCGGGATTGATCCTGATACGAGTCGGTTAGAGGTATTTGTTTCTCAAAATGAGTATGGCCCCTGGCAATCCATTGGATGGATTAAACCATCCAATGGATTTGTCATTGACTGGTACGCAGATAATACATGGACTGGTTATCAGCCCTATGTGCGCATTGTATCGGAAAATCAATTAATGGGATTCAGTATGGCATCACGAACTGTGCAAATTCCTTCAGCCATTATTCCACACAACGAGGTGTCTTCCATTAATAATTTAATTGCACAACCAACTGATATCAACACCATTCAACTGTTATGGTCATTGAGTGGTGAAAATGTTGATTTTCTGGATATTTGGCGAAGCCATAATATCATGTCTTCTTCACCGACATGGATCAAATTAGACACCGTTTCTGTGTTACTGGATTCATATCATGATACAACAGCCGTTGCCGGTATTAATTATCAATATGCAGTCCATAGTGTGTTTGAAGGGACATCAGGGATAGGGCAATCAAGTAATATCGTTCAATTGCCATTGAATCAACCCAACTTGAGAATTGTTCATGTAGAATACGACACAGGTGCTTTGATGGAACCCTTTGAAATGGAATTGACCATTGATAATAATGGAAATTCAACGATTGAAGATTACAGCTTCAGCGTAATGGCCTATAATTGGGCAACAAACGAGCAAGTCGTCTGTCTTGAAGATCGTATCAGCAATTATCCTGAATTGAAACTTCCAATGACGTCTGGCAATCAACACGTATTTTCAATTTCATTTGATTTGCCCGATCAACTTAATTCTGGCGTTTTATTTTCATGGTTTATTATGATTGATTCAAAGCATGCAATTGATGAAGCCTATGAAAGTGATAATGTTTACTGGGCACAAAAAATGTGCTGGATGGAATTGGAACAATAATATAAATGGGAGAAAGAGCCAATTGACAATACTTTTTCTCCCAAATCTTTGAAAATATATCAAATCTTTGAGGAGCATGAAAATATGTCAGATTCAACACGACAAGCCATTGATCAATTTGTGACTGAATGGCAAAAAGATGCAAATAATATCAAGAAGGATTTTCTATTTTTAAAAAATAATTTTGAGAGCAGATCAGATGTCAAATTAGATTTTATTGCGCGTCCGGGGGTTTCATATTCTTTAAGGGCGGCACATACTGCTCAAAAAAAGAGAACATTATTTGTAATGGTGGATATCATAGATGATGATCCAGAAAACAGATGGTTATCTGTCTGTTTTTATGGAGAAATGATTACAGATCCTGATGAAAAAGGGGATTTGATTCCTGAAGGCTTACTGGGTGAAGATGGTTATTGTTTTGATCATGAAGAAGGCAATGATGCAGACATTGCTTATATTCAAGCGCGCATTGATGAGGCATATTCTGCAGCCGGAAAGGAATGATCAATAATTTGAATACATGAAAGGAAGGAAATTTTTTATGAAAAAAAGTATGCTCTGTCTAATCGTGAGCACTTTTGTTTTTGTGAACATTGCCATAAGTGGCGACGCACCTTCAAAACAGAAAAAAGAATTAAAAACAGAAAAAGAAAAAATTAGTTATTCGCTGGGTGTTGAAATTGGACGCTCATTTAGAGAACTTAAAAACGAAATTGATATGGATACCTTATGGAGAGGTTTTTCCGATAGTATTCGTGGCGGTGACTTATTGATGTCTGAACAAGAGGGGCGGGCAGTCAAACAAAAATTTTTAACGCGGATTCAAAAGCAAAGAAAGGCGAAACGTGAAAATATGTCAGATGATAACAAAAAGGAAGGCATGACGTTTTTATTGGAAAACAAAACAAAAGCCGGTGTTATCACCACTAAATCTGGACTACAATATATTGTATTGCGGAAAGGTGATGGCGATAAACCCAAAGAGACCGACCAGGTGAAAGTCCATTATCGGGGAACCTTATTAAATGGCGACGAATTTGATAGTTCCTACAAACGTGGCAATCCGGCAACCTTTCGTCTCAATGCAGTAATTAAGGGATGGCAGGAAGGATTACAATTGATGTCACCCGGAAGCAAGTATAAATTTTTTATTCCTTCTGATCTGGGTTATGGGGAGCGCGGTGCTGGTAGTATGATTGGACCAAATGCAACGCTTATATTTGAAGTTGAATTACTGGATATTGTTAAATAGTCTTTAACCAGGATATAAAATTCGCATGAATGTCATTCAATTTGTTCTTGGGGGCTGTCGAAGTGGAAAAAGCAAATATGCACTGACATATGCCAACAAACATTGGCAGCCACCAAAATGTTTTCTTGCAACCAGTGAACCCCTTGACAATGAAATGCAAACCCGCATTGCCAACCATCAAAAAGAACGAGGCCCGGACTGGCATACCATTGAATGTCCCACTGATATTTGTCAACCAATCCAGAACAACGCCCATGAATACAGTGGTATGATTCTGGATTGTATTACCCTCTGGATCAGCAACCTTATGTGTCAGGACATGGATGAAGTATCCATAAAAAATCAGATCGCTCAGTTTCTTGATGCCTTAAAAAGTATTAAATGTCCAATAATCATTGTATCCAATGAAGTGGGATTGGGGATTGTTCCAGATAATGCGATGGCGCGTTCATATCGTGATCTGGTGGGATATGCCAACCAACAGATTGCTGCAATTTCTGATAGCGTTGTATTTATGGTGGCGGGCATACCAATGCAGAAACAAGAAAAAGAGTGATTGTTGCCCTGGATGAAAAAGACAGGATTACAGATGATGGCATTGAAATCCTTCATTATCAATCTTTTTTGACTCAACTATGGCAGGGCAATTTATTTTGAGTGTATCCGTTACTGAGTAAGAGTTTATGGTCATTGTTTTCAATGAAATTCTCAATTTTCTGGAAATATGGCAATAAACGAGGCGATAAAAAAGTCGCGAAATGAAATTCATTTCGATCTTGACATATCGCTTCATTTTGTCTATAAATATTTGATTCTGGCAAATGCTAAAAAAAGGAATCCCTTTTTTAATTTTTTATCACTAAATCTTTAAGTTCAAAGCACAACCCAATGAAATTTATCGACATCCTGAAAGAAAACAAACAAAAAATTATAGACCAATGGTTTGACCGCATTGTCAATACGTATCCAAAGGATACATCCCGCTTTATCCATAGAGAACAGGATCCTTTTTCCAATCCTGTAGGCAATGTGACCCGAAACAACATTGAAAAACTGTTTCTCCAATTTCTGCATGAAAAAACAGATCCTCAGTTTTTAATGGATCATTTAGATCCTATCCTGCGTATCAGAGCAATCCAAAATTTTTCAGCATCAGATGCTGTGGGGTTTATTCTGGATCTGAAACCCATTGTTCGTAACGTGACGCGGGGTCAAAAATTTTCTTTGGAATTGAATGACTATGTTGCATTTGAAATGCGTGTGGATCAGTTGGTTTTGTATGCTTTTGATGTTTTTATGTCATGTAAAGAAAAAATATACGATTTAAAAGCCAATGAAGTCAGGAATCAATCTTTCGAGGCATTGGAAAGAGCGAACCTGCTAAAACCCGATTAGACAACGGCGTAAGCATTGATTGAATCGTCTGGCAAACAGCGAAATCATTGCTGAGACCATAATATTATATTAAGTGAGGTTTGTAATGAATGTGAATTATCTGTTTTCACTATTAGTCGTGGTGGCATTGTTATTGTTTGCATGGGTTGGTGCCGGTGTA
>Ga0272440_1000094_pt1 | contig 71208 bp, 76 predicted proteins | sample SSMMMBAug17_FD_192440 | JGI IMG/M metagenome (GOLD analysis project Ga0272440, IMG submission 192440) | Marine sediment archaeal communities from Little Sippewissett salt marsh, Falmouth, MA, United States - SSM-MMB-Aug17 | ecosystem: Environmental > Aquatic > Marine > Wetlands > Sediment ... | reverse complement strand
GATGTACTTTCCCAACTTCGCCAATCTTTAAGGGGCTTGTTTATAGAATCGCCTTTGTTTCAATGGCAGAAGTTTGTGGATGCATTGGAGGATCGATATCAAAGGATTGCAAATGGTCATTTTAATAAAGGTTAATCCCTACTAATAAGCGTTCCCCCTTTTGGACAATGAGCAATCCTAACAGGAACTAAACATTCAAATCTTATAAGATACTGATTTTATTAGATTCGAATTTTTTGTTACTTAGAAATGCTCGGAAAATAAGTTCCTCATTATTCAATATTTGTTGATTCGTTTCTTAACCATGATTACACTGAAGAAGATGAATAAGATGAAATAAAGACACTTTAAATTCATCTTATTGGTCTTCTTCAGTGTAATCATGGTTCAAAAAACTGAATGAACATTTATTTATTTAATGGGGAACTTATTTTCAGAACTTTCCTTAGTAGATTGAGACTCTTGGCAATGTTCGGTAAAAGCAAGAAATAAAGCTGATTCAATAAACATGAAACTATTTTCGATCAGAAAATCTTAATTTTGTTTGGTTAAAATCGAAGCAATTATTACAAGGTAAGATACAGGATAAAAAAAAAGCTCTCAAGAGCTTGAGAGCGTTTTTTAAAATTATTTATTCGGCATTTTCTTCAGTTTCACTTGATGATTCTTCAACAAGGTCTGTGTCTTTAACTGGGGGGGCAATAATTTCAACGACTGACATTGGTGCAGCATCACCTACACGTCGACCTATTTTTACAGTTCGTGTATATCCACAATTTTTATCAGAAAAACGTTCATTGGCCTCTGCAAATAACTTATGAACTATTTTTTTTTCTCGAATAAAAGCCATTGCCTGTCTTCTGGCGTGTAAATCTCCTCGTTTAGCCAATGCAATCATTTTATCTGCCCATCTGCGTAACTCTTTGGCTTTCGCGTCAGTTGTTTTTATCCTATTGTGCTTTAGTAATGATGTCACCATATTACGAAACATTGCTTTACGATGACTTGATGTACAATTGAATTTTTTTCCGGCTTTTCGATGTCTCATTCTTCTTCATCCTCCTCTTCTTGAGGCGCCTCAGGCGCTTCATCCTTTGGTGGAACAAATCCATCAATTTTCATTCCCAATGACAATCCCATCTCGTTTAAGACCTCTTTGATTTCATTTAGAGATTTTCTGCCAAAATTTTTCGTTTTTAACATCTCCGATTCTGTTCTTTGGACAAGTTGATAAATTTTATTAATATTTGCATTTTTTAAACAATTGGCACTTCTTACTGATAATTCTAGTTCTTCAACACTCCGATACAAATTTTCGTTATATGTCTGGGTAGGAATTTCTTCCTCTTCTTCAAGATATTCAGGCTCCTGGTCTTCATCAAAATTTATAAAAATTGAAAGCTGTTCCTTCAGTATTTTCGCTGCATATGCAACAGCATCCTCAGGTTGAATGCTGCCATCTGTCCACACTTCAAGTGTAAGTTTGTCATAGTCAGTTTTTTGGCCCACACGTGCATTTGATACAACATAATTTACACGCTTGATGGGGGAAAATATTGCATCTATTGGAATGGTTCCAACTGGCGCATCCTCATCTTTATTGGCTTCAGACAGTGAATATCCACGATTTAGATTCACTGTTGCAGTCATGTCTAATTTTGAACCTGGTTTTAAAGTTGCAATATGTTGGTCTGTATTCAGTATTTCAACTCTGCCGTCTTCGCTGATAAAATCTTTAGCTGTGACAACCCCTTCACCTTCTGCAGATAATGTTAAATATTTGGGGCCAGTTTCAATCATTCGTAAACGTATGCTTTTCATATTTAAAATTATTTCAGAAACATCCTCTATTACTCCCTCTATAACTGAAAATTCGTGCATTGCACTTTCAAACTTAACTGCGGTTATTGCTGCACCATAAAGTGAGGACAATATTATTCGTCGAAGCGAATTTCCTATTGTTATCCCAAAACCTCTTTCTAAAGGTTCACAGACAAATTTACCATAGGTTGGGGAAGTACTTTCAATCTGAACTTTTTGAGGCTTTATCAGCTCTCTCCAGTTCATATACATTACCTCATTCGATGACATACTTTTCTCCCATTATCCGTTGGTTATATATTTTTTTAAGGGACATCAAAAAATTACTTTGAATACAATTCAACAATTAGTTGCTCTTGCATTGGTGTCGTTATGTCGTCACGTATTGGAACGGCTTTTACTACTCCTTTAAAAGTCTCTTTTTCCAATTCCAACCACTGTGGTATACCGCGGCGCACAACTGTATCTAAAGATTCGACAATAACTTTTACTTTCTTGCTTTTTTCTCTTACCTCAATTATATCCCCTACCTGAACAATATATGAAGGTATATTCACTTTTTTTGAATTAATCACAATATGATTGTGCCTGACTATTTGGCGTGATTGATTTCTTGAATTAGAAAAACCGAGTCGGTATATTACATTGTCTAACCTTCGTTCCAGTAATGTCAATAAATTTGTACCTGTAATACCTTTCATCCTATCAGCACGTTTGAAAAATATCCTGAATTGTTTTTCAGTTAATCCATACATTCGTTTAACTTTCTGCTTTTCTCGTAACTGGATACCATAATCAGAATGTTTACTTCTTTTCTGGCCATGTTGACCAGGGGCATAACTTCGCCTATCAAAGGCACATTTGTCTGAAAAACAACGGTCGCCTTTTAGCATTAATTTCATATTCTCTCGTCGGCATATGCGACAGGTTGAACCTCGATATCTCGCCAATGTAACCTCCAAATAATATTCAGGTTCTAAATTCTTAACCTTAATTAGTTAAATTGCTTTAGCTTGCAATTTATATTATTCATTTGGAATAGTTTCATTTTGAATGAAACTATACACGTCGTCTTTTGGGTGGACGACAACCATTATGTGGAACTGGTGTGACGTCTTTTATTGTCAGGATATTCAATCCTTGATTTTGCAAAGCTCTTAATGCGGATTCTCGTCCTGCACCAGGTCCTTTGACATATACTTCAACGTTTTTCATTCCATGATCCATCGCTTTCTTCATTGCATCCTGTGTTGCTAGCTGTGCTGCAAATGGCGTACTTTTTCGTGATCCTTTGAACCCCTGTGAACCGGCTGTTGACCATGCAATAACATTTCCCTGCATGTCGGTTATAGATACTATAGTATTATTAAATGTTGATTGGATGTGAACCTCTCCATTCAATACATTTTTTTTATCTCTCTTTTTTGCTTTCGTTTTCGTGCGTTTTGCCATATTTTAATTGTTGCTCCTGTTTATAAACGCAGAAATTTAGTTTAACTTATCAGAATCATTATGATATGTTCACGTTTGATCTGACGCGGTAAACAATTGTCTGTGCATATTCAATTAATAGATACTATTTTTTCTTTGCTGCACCTTTTTTCTTAACAGCAGTTCTTCTCGGTCCCTTTCGTGTTCGGGCGTTTGTGCTTGTTCGCTGACCACGAACGGGTAGAGATCTTCGATGTCTCAACCCTCGATAACATCCAAGATCCATTAATCTTTTAATATTCATGGATACTTCAGTGCGTAATTCACCTTCCACTTTGTATTCATTCTGGATTAGCTTTTGGATCTGATTTACTTGTACTGAATCTAAATCGTCTGTTTTCATATTTATATCAATATCAAGTGTATCCAGGATTTTTTTTGATGTTGTCTTTCCTATACCATAGATATAAGTCAAACCTATTATTAATCGTTTACCTCGCGGTAAATCAACGCCAGCTATACGTGCCAAAATACCTCCTCGTTATCTCTATCCTTGACGCTGTTTGTGTCTTTTGTTTTCACATATGACTCTTACAACACCCCGTCGGCGAATAATTTTGCACTTTTTACAAATTTTTTTTACTGAAGCGCGTACTTTCATTGTTTTACCTTATCCAAATTATACTTTTATTTAGTGCGGTACGTAATTCTTCCGCGTGTTAAATCATACGGGGATAATTCTACTGTCACATTATCACCAGGTAATATCTTTATAAAATGCATACGCATTTTGCCTGAGATATGCGCTAATATTTGATGTTTATTCTCAAGCTCTACTTTAAACATTGCATTGGGCAATGTTTCAACAACAGTACCTTGAACTTTGATGGCTTCTTCTTTGGCCATAATAATTTTCTCCGAATACCCCTCTAATATAATTTAACGTCGACCACGAAATTTTCCACCTTTTTTAAGAAAGCCTTCATAATTACGTGGTAATAAATGGGCCTGAATTTGCGACATTGTGTCAATCGCGACACCAACGACAATGAGCAATGCTGTTCCACCAAAATAAAAAGGTACGTTAAACCTTGTCATCAATATTGAAGGTAGAACACAAACAGCAGAAACATAAATTGCTCCGCCTAATGTTATTCTTGTCAATACTTTATCAATATACTCCGCAGTTTTCTTACCAGGACGAATTCCTGGTATATACCCACCATTTTTTTTCATATTGTCCGCAACATCAACAGGATTGAACTGAACAGCCGTATAAAAATAGCAGAAAAAGAAAATAAACACAACATACAGTAATTCATACCAGCCAGAACCAGGAGTTAATGCACCGGCAACTGTTTGCATCCATGCAATGTTTAAAAAACTTGCGACTGTTGCCGGAAACATAATAATTGACGATGCAAAGATGGGAGGAATAACACCAGAAGTATTTATCTTTAATGGTAAATGGGTACTCTGACCACCGTACATTTTGCGGCCAACGACCCGTTTGGGATATTGTACGGGTATTCGCCTTTGAGCTTGTTCAACAAAGACTATAAAACCAACAACTGCAACCATTAAAATTATCAGTAAGAGGACTGTAAAAATTCCCATTTCACCAGTCGCCATCAGGTTATAAGTATTTTTCATTGCGGAAGGCATTCTTGCAACAATTCCTGCAAAAATTATTAGAGAAATTCCATTACCTATTCCCCGTTCTGTAATTTGCTCCCCTAGCCACATAATAAATGCTGTGCCTGCGGTTAATGTCAGAACTGTCATTAACCGAAATGACCATCCTGCTTCAATAACAACTGAAGCGCCACCAGGAGCTGTCATTCTTTCTAAACCGATACTTATCCCCAAACCTTGAATAATACTTAATACGACTGTACCATAACGCGTATACTGTGTAATTTTTTTTCGACCTTGTTCACCTTCTTTTGATAATTTTTCAAGATGCGGAATAACAACTGTTAGGAGTTGAAGAATAATAGATGCACTGATATATGGCATAATTCCTAGGGCAAATACAGATAAACGTTCAAGGGCACCGCCTGAAAACATATCAAACAAGCCCAAAAGTGTTCCCTGTGCTCGCGCAAAAAAACTTGCCAATGCAACATTATCTATACCGGGAACAGGTACATGAACTCCAATTCTATATACTGCCAATAACGCAAAAGTTATTAATATTCGATTTCTTAACTCCGGAATTTTAAATGAATTTTGAAAACCACTTCCGATCATTGAATGATCTCCACTTTTCCGCCAGCTAATTCAATTTTACTGATCGCACTTTTACTGGCTTTATGAACTTTAACATGAACCGGAAAATCAATCTGTCCATTTCCCAGTATTTTTATTTGACGTTTTTTACCTTTTAACAATCTTTCTTTTCGCCAGATTTTTTCATCAATTATCTGTTCAAACTCTTTAAACCGTTGTAAATCAGTTAAATTGACGATGTCGAATTCTTGTCTAAATATATTTGTAAATCCTCGTTTGGGTAACCTGCGATGGATGGGCATTTGACCACCCTCAAATCCAATTCTTACTTTTCCACCGGATCGACATTTAAAACCTTTATTCCCTTTTCCAGCTGTTTTTCCCTGTCCAGAACCAACGCCGCGTCCCAATCGTTTTCTATTTTTTCGCGATCCCGGGCCAGGGGATAATTCATGTAGTTTCATCTGTGATTTCCTCAATTTTAAGTAAATGGTTGATCTGATTAATCATTCCCAAAATTGAAGGGGAATGGTCAAAAATTTTTGTTTGATGTAACTTTCTTAGCCCCAAAGCTGCAAGTGTTTTTCTATGTTTCGCAGGTTTGCCTATCTGGCTTCGTATTAATGTCACTTTAATTCGGTTTCCCATAATAATTACCCGATCTTTATTCAAATACTGCATAAAAATATTAATTTTAGATACGTTGATTTTTATTTTATACAATATTGTTGATTTAGTATTTTGTGAAAATTCTTATAAATCTTCAACCTTTTTTCCGCGTCGGGCAGCAACCATTTCGCGGCTTTTCATGTTTGCAAGTCCTTGTATTGTTGCCTTAACTACATTATGTGGATTGTGTGAACCTAGACACTTAGTCAATATGTTCTGTACTCCAACGGCTTCAAGTACAGCTCGAACTGCTCCACCTGCAATAACGCCCGTTCCTTTTGCTGCTGGTTTCAGCAATACACGACTGGCACAATAGCGACCAATAATTTCATATGGTAACGTATTATTTTTTACCAGAGGTACACTAATCATATTCTTTTTTGCACTTTCGATACCTTTTCGAATGGCTTCTGGAACTTCGCCAGCTTTACCAAGTCCTCCACCGACACTGCCCTCTCCATCACCTACAACAACAACTGCACTAAAGCTAAATCTTCTTCCACCTTTTACAACTTTTGCTACGCGATTAATGTGCACAACCTTTTCTATAAATTGGCTTTCTTCTGTTTCTTGTTGCTTTTTACTCAAGTGAGCCTCCTACTTTATCATACTATTTTTCAACCTTGAATTTTTGTCAAAGCTGCTTCATTATATACGACAATCATTTTTGACAGTCGGTTTGTATTATTTTAATGATTAATAATTTAAAAATGATAACAGATTATACTGTCAACCCAGCTTCTCTCGCACCATCAGCCAACGCTTTAACACGTCCATGAAAAACATAGCCATTTCTATCAAAAACTACGTTTGTAATTCCTTTATCTATCGCCCGTCGCGCAATAGTTTCGCCGATATGCTTTGCCATTTTAATTTTACTTTCAAAAGGAGGAAGCGCTTTAATTTCTTTTTCGACACTTGATGCTGACATTAGGGTTTTCATATCATTATCATCAATAAGCTGTGCATAAATATGTTTACTGCTTTTGTATACTGTAAGTCTTGGCTTTTCAGTGGTACCTGAAATTTTTTTTCGGATACGTTTTTTTCTTTTTAATCGTAATTTTTGATCCACGGCTCTTTCTCCAATTTGACATTATAAGAATGTCAGTCGATTATTTTGTCCCTGTTTTACCTGCTTTACGTTGAATATATTCATCACTATATTTAACCCCTTTACCTTTATAAGGTTCCGGAGGTCTAAGTGCTCGAATTTCAGCACATAATTGTCCAACTACTTGTTTGTCGATGCCAGAAATTTTTATTATGTTTTGTTTCTGAACAGTTGCTGTTATACCTTCTGGCAATTTAAATTCTATTGGATGTGAATATCCCAAAGTCAATTTCAGAATATTGCCATTCACTTCAGATCGATATCCTATACCATTAATTTCAAGTGTTCGCTCAAAACCTTTAGATGCGCCAATTATCATATTATTAACAATACTTCGTGTCATTCCTTGAAAGGCCCTATTTTTTCGGGATTGATCTTTGGGAATTACTGTTATTTTCTGATCATCAATTTTTAAATCAACATTTTCATGGACAGTATTTTTCATTGAACCATTTTTGCCTTTAACAGTTATTTCTTTATTAGCGTAAGATATGGTTATATCTTTTGGTATTTGTATGGGTTTTTTTCCTATCCGTGACATTTTTTCTCCCTTTAATAATTCAACGTTAATGCGTGATTCTTACCAGACTTTACATAAATATTCACCACCTGCATTATCTCTTTTCGCCTGCTTATCGGTCATAATTCCTTTTGATGTCGAATATATTGCAATTCCTAAACCGTTCAGAACCGATGAAATATCCTTACTTTTTTTGTACACTCTTCGGGATGGTTTACTTACGCGTTGAATACCTGATATTACACTTTCCTTCTTATCATACTTAATAAATATCTTGAGAACACCTTGTTTGTCATCAGGGAGTAATTTATAGTGTTTGATAAAGCCTTCAGACTTTAATATTCGTGCAATTTCAGTTTTTACCCTAGAGTTAGGTATATCTACTGTGTTGAATTTTGCTTTACATGCATTACGAAGTCTTGTGAGCATGTCTGCTATTGGATCACTCATTGACATAATGATTCTCCGTTTTCGTGACAATTGCATTTGTCATTATTGTTGACGTTGCTCTTGTCAGTATAAAATATAATAATCTTATTAGATGTCATTTAAATGAATTCTTGCTTTTATAAAGTTTTGTCATTACCAACTTGACTTAATAACTCCCGGTAAAATTCCTTGTGAAGCAAGATTACGAAAACAAATACGACAAATGCCAAATTTTCGCATATAACCTCTTGGTCTTCCACATATTGGACATCGATTATATTCTCTTACTTTGAATTTTTGTGGTCGTTTTGATCGAACGTTTAATGATGTTTTTGCCAAGGTATCTCCCCTTTTACAGATTTAACTAATTACGAAACGGCATTCCCATTGTTTTTAACAGAAATTTTGCTTCTTCGTCATTAATTGCAGTCGTTACTATTGTTATATTAAGGCCTTTGATTTTATCAATTTTATCGTAGTCAATTTCTGGAAATATAATTTGTTCTTTAATTCCAAGAGTATAATTTCCACGGCCATCAAACGCTTTTCCTGATATACCTCTGAAATCTCGAACACGGGGTAATGCGACATTAACTAACTTATTAAAGAAATCATACATTTGATCTCTTCGTAATGTTACCCTGCATCCAATTGGCATTCCTGTACGTAATTTAAATGCTGCGATAGATCTCTTGGCTTTCGTAACAACTGGTTTTTGTCCTGATATCGCTTCTAGTTCTTTTGTTGCAGCATCCAGTACTTTGATATTTTGTATTGCTTCACCCATTCCCATATTTAATATGATCTTATTTAACTTGGGTGCTTGCATAACATTCTTGTACTGAAATTCTTTCATTAAGCGAGGGACAATTTCGTTTTTGTAATTTTCTTCAAGTGATGTCATGTTTATCCTCCAAATCTATCAAGCATCTATAATCTCATTACACTTTTTACAAACACGGACTTTTTTATTGTCTTCAAGAATCTGCATTTGTATTCTTGTCGGCTTAACGCATTTTGGACACTCAAGCATTAAGTTCGACCAATGTATTGGCGCTTCCTTTTCTATGATTCCCCCTTGTGGATTCGCTTGAGTTGGCTTTGTGTGTCTTTTCATCATATTGACATGTTCTACAACAGCACGATCTTTTTTCAATATGATTCGTAATACTCTACCACTTTTACCTTTATCTTTTCCGGCAATTACCTTTACCATATCTCCTTTTCGGATATGACATCTTAAGTGACTATTCTTTTTGCCAGTTGATTTAATTTTTCTCAGCATGGAACTTACTCCTGTTTATAAAACTTCAGGCGCCAGAGAAATTATTTTCATAAAGCCTTTACCTCTGAGTTCTCGGGCAACTGGTCCAAATATTCGTGTACCGATTGGCTCTTTGCTTGTATTAATCAAAACAGCGGAATTATCATCGAATCTAATAAATGAGCCATCCTGTCGTTTAATTTCCTTTTTTGTTCTAACAATAACGGCCTTAAGTACATCACCTTTTTTAACTTTTGAATTGGGGATGGCTTCTTTGACTGAAACGACGATAATATCTCCGATACTGGCATATCGTCTTCTAGACCCACCCAGAACTTTAATACAATATAATGATTTTGCACCTGAGTTGTCTGCTGATGTTAATTTTGTTTCTGACTGAATCATTTTTTTCCCTCAATGTTAAGCTCTGATTAATTGTTTCTTACCACTTCTATGTGTTTCTTTATTGCTCAAAAACAGTTTTGAGAACTTATTTTTCGATTTTTCAATTTAGAAATGGTTTTGTTGACCAGCTTTTTTGAAATTTTCTGGTTTTTTAGTGTATTTTTTCACCCATCAAATAAAATATCTAAGTTCTTTTTAAATCTATACCGCTTTTTTCAAAATTTCAACCATGCGCCATCTTTTTTGTTTACTTAAAGGTCGACATTCCATAATCAAGACTTTATCTCCAATCTGGCAATGATTTTCATGATCATGAGCATAAAATTTTGATTTTCTTTTTAGATACTTTTTGTACAGGGGATGTTTGACCAACCGATCAACTTGAACAACTATTGTTTTTTGCATTTTATTGCTAACCACTACACCCACAAGTTTTCTTTTTTTACTATTTGAATTCATTACATTAACTCCCTCTCTTTCTCTTTTCTTATTGTTTGTAAACGAGCAATATCCTTTCGTGTTTGTTTTAGACGAGCGGTATTCTCCAGTTGATTGGTTGCTAACTGAAAACGAAGATTAAATAATTCTTCTGTTTTGTTGTGTAATGTTTCATTAATTTCATCATTGGTTAAATTTCTAATTTCACTGGGTTTCATTTTACACGTCACTCCTTACAACAAATTTTGTTTTTACCGGCAATTTATGTGCTGCAAGGCGAAAGGCTTCTCTAGCCAGCGGTTCCGGAACACCCGTCATTTCATACAAAATTCGTCCGGGTTTTATTACACAGCACCATCCTTCAGGAGCACCCTTACCTTTACCCATTCTCACTTCAGCTGGTTTTTTGGTAAATGGCTTGTCTGGAAATATCCGAATCCAAATTTTGCCACCTCTCTTAACATGGCGTGTCATTGCAATACGTGCAGCTTCAATTTGCTTTGATGTAATATCTCCACATTCAATGGCCTGTAAGCCATATTCCCCAAAGTTAAGTGACCCACCTCGGATGGCGACACCCTTTTTGCGTCCCCGCTGAACTTTCCTGAATTTTACTTTTTTTGGGCTTAACATGTTTATAATCTCCCAGGCAAACCTTTATTTTTGTTGCTCTTTTTGTAGTGAGTCTTCTTGCTTACTTAAAATTTCACCTTTAAAGATAAAAACTTTAATACCTATTAGACCGTAAGTGGTTTTGGCTTCAATGAAGCCATAATCTAAATCTGCACGTAATGTATGCAATGGAATCCGACCTTCTTTGTACCATTCTGTTCTTGCCATTTCAGCACCACCTAATCTCCCAGAACAAATTATTTTAACGCCCTGGGCCCCAAATCGCATGGCTGAACTAACGCCTCGTTTCATTGCTCGTCGAAAGGCAACCCGACGCTCAATTTGTAACGCTACATTTTCAGCAACCAACTGTGCATCTATTTCTGGTTTTCTCACTTCCTGAATATCAATGAACACTTCTAACGAAACCATTTTTTCCAGTTCTTTTTTTAGCTTATCAATTTCCTGCCCCTTTTTTCCAATTACTATTCCCGGTCGTGCTGTAAAAATTCTTAGCTTTAAACGCCTTGCCGATCTTTCTATTTCAATTTTAGATACACCAGCATGATAAAGTTTCTTTTTTAAAAACTTTCGAATATTATGATCTTCAAAAATATACTCTGCATATTTCTTTTCTGAAAACCAGCGGGAATCCCAAGTCTTAACGATTCCCAACCGTAAACCAATTGGATTAACTTTCTGGCCCAAGCCATACCTCCTTTTTTAATTAAAGCGTATCCTCAGATAAAATAACTGTAATATGACTGGTTCTTTTTAATATTCTTGTTCCACGACCACGGGCTCGTGCACGAAATCGTTTGAGTGTCGGTCCCTGATCTACATAGATATTTTTGATAATTAAATCATCAACATCAATATTTTCATTTTTTAAGGTTGCGTTGGCAACTGCGGAGTTGATTACTTTAAGAACTAATCCAGATGCTTTCTGCGGCATAAATTTCAAAATATCAACACCTGCCTCAACACGCTTACCTTTTACAGTATGCGCTAGCTTTCTCACCTTTTGAGGTGATATTCTTAAATATTTGGCAACGGCTCGTGATTCCATTGTGTTCCTCTTGTTTTATTTTTTCTTTAAGCGTGTCTTTTTGTCACCCGCATGACTGTAGAATGTTCGCGTGGGTGAAAATTCTCCAAGTTTATGTCCGACCATATTTTCAGATACAAAAATGGGAATAAATTTTTTTCCATTATGTACAGCAAGTGTTAGTCCTACCATTTCAGGAACAATTGTAGATCGTCGTGACCATGTTTTTATAACTTTGTTGCTTCTCATATTTTGTGCATTGATAACTTTTTTCAAAAGCGAATCGTCAATAAATGGTCCCTTTTTTATCGACCGTGGCATATGCTACTCCTAATTATTGTATAAAAAATGAAATTTTAAACGTTAATATTATAATGCCTGGTATATATCCAGAATATATAGCTATTTCTTTCTGCGCTTGATGATAAACCTGTCAGTTGCTCGATTTTTTCTTGTTCGAAATCCCTTACTCGGTACTCCCCATGGTGAACATGGATGTCGCCCACCGGATGAACGGCCTTCTCCACCACCCATTGGATGATCAACTGGATTCATAGCAACACCTCTAACTTTGGGTCTTCTTCCTATCCATCTTTTTCTGCCTGCCTTGCCTAAATCAATGTTTTCATGCTCGACATTACCGAGCTGTCCAATACTGGCTTTACATTGAACAAGAATCATCCGTACTTCTCCTGAAGGCAATTTTATTTGAGCATACTTTCCTTCTTTTGCGACAAGTTGTGCAAAGCTTCCTGCTGTTCGAACTAACTGACCACCTTTACCAATTTTCATTTCAATATTATGTATTTGTGTGCCCAAAGGGATTTTTGTAAGTGGTAATGAATTTCCGGGTTTAATATCCGCCGTTTCTCCAGACATGACAGTGTCACCAACTTTTAACTTCATCGGGGCAATGATATATCTTTTTTCTCCGTCAACATAATGAAGTAATGCGATCCGTGCACTTCTATTAGGATCATATTCAATTGCAGCAACTTTTGCAGGTATACCATCTTTATCACGTTTAAAATCAATAACTCTATATTTTTTTCGATGTCCACCACCACGGTGACGACAAGTGATTCTACCGTTAGCATTACGTCCACCGGTTTTCTTTATTTTTTTGGTTAACCCTTTTTCTGGTGTTTTTTTCGTGATATCATCATATGCTGAATATACTTGAAATCTTCTTCCAGGTGATGTTGGCTTTACTCGCTTTACTGCCATTTTTTCTTTCTCCTTCTTTATGAAGAAAAGTTAAATGAATTTAATTTAATTCGAAATTTTATATTATTTTCTAAACACCTTCAAAAAACTCGACTTTGTCACCAGCTGCCAATGTAACGATTGCTTTTTTCCAATCCCTTCTTTTTCCCATGATTCGTCCACGTCTTTTTCGCTTTCCTTTTACCTGCATGGTATTAACTACAACAACTCTTACATTGAATAGTGATTCAATTGCTTTCGCTATTTGAATACGATTTGCTTCCCGATGCACTTCAAAAACAATTTGATTCATAGAGTCTCTTAACACATGTGTTTTTTCAGTCACAATCGGTCTGATTATTATTTTATGATTATCCATTTCTGAAAGTCCTTATTTTTATATTCTCAGTCCTATTTTAACGGACTCTTTCCTTGATCTGTTCAATGGCAGGCTCCAGTACGATCAGATATTTATATAGCAATATGTCATACACATTTAAACCTTGTGAACGAATAAGCTTAACAGGTTGGTAATTTCTTGAGGAATAATCCAAATTTTCATTTTCTTTATCAGTGACAATTAATGCAGATTCAACATTCAAATTAGTAATTGTTTCCACAAATGCTTTCGTTTTGATTTCTGGTAGCTCAAATGAATCCAATACTAATAACTTATTGTCGCTTATTTTACTAGATATTGCCATCTGCAAGGCTTGTTTTCTAATCTGTTTGGGTACTTTGATTTTCTTTTTGTATCCCTGCGGGCCAAATGTTACGCCTCCACCACGTCTTAAGGGCGACTTGATATCACCTGGTCGAGCATTTCCAGTACCTTTCTGACGATATAACTTTTTTCCACTTCCGCGGATATCTGAACGATTCTTAACTTTTGCACTATATTTTCTTTTTTTATCCAATTGCATTATCACGACACTATGTAGAATATCTGTTTTAATTGGCACGTTGAACTTTTCTTCTTCAAGCTCAACAACCCCAACTATTTCACCTTTTATATTATGAACATCAATGGAAAGCATTTTTTTGTAATCCTTATATCTGGCTAATGAATTATTTCTTATTAACCGTTTATGTGCTTTGATTTTTTATCGCCCGAATTTACGGGGAAAAATAATTAAATAGTTGACTATACGCCTTGTTTGTAAATTGAGATCATTCCTTTATTGCAACCGGGTATAGCTCCCTTTATCATAACTAAGTTATTTTCAGGTCGAATATCAACGATTTCAATATTTTTAACTGTTTGCTTAGAATTACCATATTGTCCGGGCAATTTTTTTCCTTTAATAACTTTACTTGGTGTTGCACTACATCCAATTGAACCTGGTATTCGATGACTCATACTGCCATGCGTCTTTTTTCCACCATGAAATCCATGGCGTTTGATGACACCAGAAAATCCGCGCCCCTTTGTTGTACCTGTAACTTTTATCTTTTCGCCAATACTAAAAACGTCTTCCGCTTTTATTGCTTGTCCAAGCTTATATTGTTCAGTATCTTCAACTCTGAACTCTTTGACCATCGCATATGATTGACCGCCGCTTTTTTCAAAGTGTCCTTTCATCGGTTTATTAACTTTTTTACTTTTTATATCACCATAACCCAGTTGTATACTATTGTACCCATCGGTTGCGATTGTCTTGATTTGTGTAACAACACATGGTCCTGCATAAATGACTGTTACAGGAATTTGTTCACCTGTTGTAGTAAATAATGAAGTCATTCCTAATTTTTGTCCAATGAGACCTTTTCCTTTTCTCATTTTCTTTCCTCTATGATAGCTACCACCAAATAGTATTTAGGCGATAAAATTTGAGTTTATTCGTTTTTGAATAAGTCTTTTTTGATATTTGTTATTCAACAGAACAAGAAATCAACTCACATTTACACTGTGAAAAATTTACTGATTTTTTATATATATTATTTCGCTTTTAATTACTCTTTCTTGCGAATGCTTATTTTTATAAAAATTCAGTTCAAGATATTGAAAACAATAAATAGCGAACGATCGACTGAGTATTCTACAAATATTTTTTATGTCTTAATCTCAACATCAACTCCAGCAGAAAGATCTAATTTCATCAATGCATCCACGGTTTGTTGTGTTGGCTCTAGAATATCTAATAGTCGTTTATGTGTTCTAATTTCAAACTGCTCTCTTGATTTTTTGTCAATATGAGGTGACCTCAGAACACAGTATTTATTCTTTCTTGTTGGTAGCGGAATGGGCCCAATAACTCTTGCGCCAGTCCGCTTTGCTGTATCAACGATATCATTCGTTGATTGATCCAACAATCGATGATCATAAGCTTTAAGGCGAATACGGATTTTTGGATTCATTTTTTGGATTCCTACTCAATAATTTCGCTTACAACACCTGCACCAACGGTTCTTCCACCCTCACGAATTGCAAAACGGAGTTCTTTTTCCATAGCAATGGGGGTTATCAATTCCGCTGAAATGGAGACATTGTCACCAGGCATAACCATCTCGACATTTTCCGGAAGTTGAACAACACCGGTAACATCTGTGGTTCTAAAATAGAACTGTGGCCGATATCCTTTAAAAAATGGTGTATGTCGACCGCCCTCTTCTTTGCTTAATACATAGACTTCTGCTTTAAATTTTGTATGCGGTTTAATTGATTTGGGAATAGCCAGAACCTGACCACGTTCAACCTCTTCACGTTTGGTTCCTCGAAGTAGAACACCTATATTATCTCCAGCGCGACCTTCATCAAGAATTTTTCGAAACATTTCAACGCCAGTGCATACTGTTTTCATTGTTGGTTTGATACCTACGATTTCAATTTCATCTCCCATATGAACAATTCCACGTTCAACACGTCCTGTTACGACAGTCCCACGTCCAGATATGCTGAAGACATCCTCAATTGGCATAAGAAATGGTTTATCTAAATCTCTTATAGGTTCGGGTATATATGCGTCAATTGCTTCCATTAGTTCGAATATACACTTAGCTTCATCACTTTTAAAGTCATCACTTTCAAGTGCTTTTAACGCGCTACCCTTGATTATCGGTGTATCATCTCCAGGAAATTCATATTTATCCAATAATTCTCTTAGTTCAAGTTCAACTAATTCAATCAGTTCTTCATCATCAACCATGTCGCATTTATTTAAGAAAACAACAATTTTCGGTACACCTACCTGACGAGCCAACAGTATATGTTCTCGTGTTTGGGGCATCGGTCCATCATCAGCACCAACAACGAGTATTGCACCATCCATTTGTGCGGCACCAGTTATCATATTCTTAATATAATCCGCATGACCGGGACAGTCAACATGAGCATAATGACGTTTATCAGTTTCATATTCCACATGAGCTGTTGCAATAGTAATACCACGTGCTTTTTCTTCAGGTGCCTTATCAATTTGATCAAAAGGAACGAAATTTGCCATACCTTTCATTCCCATATGTTTAGTTATCGCAGCAGTAAGTGTCGTTTTTCCGTGATCAATATGACCAATTGTACCAACATTCACATGTGGTTTACTTCGTTCAAATTTGTCTTTAGCCATGTCTTCCCCCTTTATATTCTTCAGAGTATGAAAACTTAAAAACTCAAGGTTATGCAAAACAAACTGCATCGCCTTGAGCTTTTGTTTGTTTTAGTCTTTGGATGAATTTAGTGCGTTCATCCCTCTTTCTTAAATAAAGATTTGTTGCAAAAATCCTTCTCTTGGACTTCTGCACTACTAAAAATTTTTACCAATGATAATGTGCGAATGCTTTATTAGCTTCAGCCATTTTGTGAGTATCATCTCTTTTTTTAACTGATGCTCCTCTCTGATTTGCAGCATCAAGTAATTCTGATGCTAGCTTTTTTGGCATTCCGTTTTCACCTCTTTTTCGCGATGCCTCTAATATCCATCGAATTGCCAGTGCTACTTGTCTTGAAGATCGAACTTCAGTGGGCACCTGATAAGTTGAACCGCCTACACGTCGAGATTTAACCTCTATGAACGGCTTCACATTATCCATTGCCTGTTCAAATATTTCCAGTGGTGGTTTCTTTGATTTTTCTTCTATAATATCAAATGATAAGTACAAAATGGATTCAGCAAGGCTTTTCTTTCCATTTTTCATTATCGAATTGATAAAACGTGAAACCAGTTTACTTTTATATTTTGGATCTGGAAAAATCACTCTTTTTGGAACATCGGCTCTTCTTGGCATAGTTTTCCTGTTTTTTATACATTGCAAACTAAAAGTTCAGATTATTATTTGCAATTCTTTTTAATTAAGTTAGCATTGAAATGATTTTTGCTCAAAAGTTTGATTATTTTGGCTTTTTGGCCCCGTATTTTGAACGCCCTTGTTTTCTATCCTGAACTCCGAGGGTATCTAGTGTTCCACGAACAATATGATAACGAACACCAGGCAAATCTTTTACACGCCCTCCTCGAACGAGAACAACTGAATGCTCCTGTAGATTATGGCCAACTCCTGGGATATAGGCAGTTACTTCTACTCCAGTCGTTAAACGCACACGCGCTACTTTTCTTAATGCAGAATTGGGCTTTTTCGGCGTTGATGTATATACACGCGTACAAACGCCACGTTTCTGCGGTGATCCTTTTAGTGCGGGTGTGTTTTTCTTTTTCTTTATCTGTTCACGCCCTTTTCTTACGAGTTGATTAATAGTTGGCATCTTTTACTCTTGTATTTGTTCAGTGTTTAATCAATTCCATTAATATCAATCAAATGTTTCGACTGATAACATGGCTAAAATTAAATAAAAAGACTTTGTATCAAGATCTTGTCAGAATGTCAATAAAAAAATTAAAATTAGATTATTTTTTTCCAGCACCTTTTAAAAAGCATACTCTTCCTCAAGAATAGGATCAAGATCAGTATACAACCGTGTTCCTGTTCCCGCTGGAATCATTCTCCCCATAATTACATTTTCTTTTAAACCTCTAAGGTGATCCAATTTACCCGAAATACTTGCATCAGTTAGCACCCTTGTTGTCTCCTGAAAAGAAGCAGCTGAAATAAAACTATCGGTACTTAATGAAGCCTTTGTGATACCCAGGATTAAAGGTTCAGCTTTGGCTGGAGTGCCGCCCTTTTTCTCAACTTTCCGATTTTCATCTTCAAATTGACCACGGTCCACCTGCTCTTCAAGAATAAAATTTGTATCCCCAACGTCAGTTAATCGAACACAGCGCATCATCTGTCGAACAATAACTTCTATATGCTTGTCATTAATCCGAACCCCCTGAAGACGATAGACTTCCTGAACTTCATCCACAAGATATCTAGCAAGGGCTACTTCTCCCTTAATATTTAATATATCTTGCGGATTTGCGGCTCCAGCGACAAGAGGATCACCAGAACGGACGTAGTCACCGTCATAAACATTAATATGTTTACCTCTTGAGATCAAGTATTCTTTCTTATCACCAACATCTACAGGTGTAACCGTGATCTTTTGCTTACCCTTTGTTCCTTTTGATATACTGACATAGCCGTCAATCTCGCTTAAAACCGCATTTTCTTTTGGCTTTCGTACTTCAAACAGTTCTGCGACTCTTGGAAGGCCCCCTGTAATATCCTTAGTCTTTGTCGTTGCTCTTGGCAGTTTGGCAATAATATCGCCAGCGTTGACTTCATCACCCTCTTCAACAAGCAAAATAGCATCAACCGGCAAATAATATCGTGCCAAGCCAGACCCATCGGTGCTTTCTTTTGATTCCAGCTTTTTTAATCGTGCTGTTTTCCCCGACTTGTCTTTAATGGATATTCTCGGACGAACTTCACCTTCCTTAAATTCAACAATTGTTTGACTGGACTTTCCTGTTACAGGGTCAACTTTTTCCTGCATGGTTTTACCGATAAAAATATCATCAAACTTAACAACACCACTTACTTCAGTAAGAATAGGTGTTGTAAAAGGATCCCATGCAGCCAAAACATCACTTGGTTTGACCAACTGTCCATCCTGCACCTTTATTTGGGCGCCATAAATAACCGGGCATCTTTCTCGCTCACGTCCCCGTTCACTTTCAATAACAAATTCACCACCTCGACGATTCATAACCACCATATCACCAGGTGTTCCATCAGGATTCATACGCTGAACGACATTTAAATCAATAAATCTGACATTACCTTCAACATGTGCTCTAATATCAGCCTGCTCCACCCTCCGACTGGCAGTACCACCAATATGAAATGTCCGCATCGTCAGCTGTGTTCCAGGTTCACCAATGGATTGAGCAGCCAGTATTCCAACAGCTTGACCAATTTCAACCAGATGACCATGTGCAAGATCACGACCATAGCATTTAGCACATACGCCACGTTCTGTTCTACATGTCAGTACTGAACGAATTTTTATTCTAGTAAAGCCCGCATTTTCAATTTTCTTGACGCAGGTTTCATCAATCTCCTCTCCTGCTATAACAATAACATCATCTGTAAACGGATCAGTAATATCTTCAACTGAAGTTCGCCCAAGCAATCTTTCTCCCAGACGTTGTATAATCTCGCCACCTTCCATTAATGGTTCAACCTCAACACCAATGACCGAGCCGCAATCAACCTCTGATACAATACAATCTTGTGCAACATCAGCCAATCGTCGAGTGAGATATCCAGAGTTTGCAGTTTTCAGAGCCGTATCAGCCAAACCTTTTCGAGCTCCATGTGTAGAAATAAAATACTGAAGCACACTCAAACCTTCACGAAAATTTGCTGTAATGGGTGTTTCGATGATTTCTCCTGATGGTTTTGCCATCAACCCTCGCATACCTGCCAGCTGACGCATCTGGTCTTTACTGCCTCTTGATCCTGAATCCGCCATCATGTAAATGGCGTTAAAACTGTCTTCAAAAACAATTTCATTATTTTCATCTCGTATTGGTATGTTGTCCTCATTCGTCACCGGCTGATTTTTCATTTGACCCATCATGGCATTTGCGACGTTATCAGTCGCTCTGGACCAAATATCTACAACTTTATTATATTTTTCACCCTGTGTGATCAATCCTTCATTATATTGACTTTCAATTTCATTAACTTCAGCCTCAGCCTCACTGAGGATATCCCATTTTGCAGTTGGAACAATCATATCATCAATAGAAATAGACACACCGCCAATGGTCGCATATTCATAACCCAAATCTTTGATTCGATCTGATAAAATGACAGTAGATTTTGATCCCAATGTTCGATAAGCATAGTCTACCAATTCCCTCAGTCTTTTTTTATCCATAACATGATTTACCTGCTCAAACGGAATTTCAAATCGCTTTTCAAGCATTTGAAAAATATGGAATTCATCTTTTACAGCAATAACATCTGACATCTCACCTTCAGATAATTTCATGATCGATAACGCATGAATTTTTTTGAGCCTGAAAAGCCTTTGAAGTTCATCCTGGCGTAAAATGCCAAGGTCGCCTTCTCTTATACGATCTCGACTGCGAGAATAATTCTGGCAAAGTTCTAAAAAAGATTGTTCTCCATTTTTAGCCATTTTTAATACTTCGTTAGCTTCCTCTGCAGAAAAAAGAGTAATATGACGAACACGAACCAATGGTTCTTGTGGCATTATCTCATATAACAATACACGACCAACTGTTGTCTCGAAGATTTTCCCTTGAACACGAACCTTGATAGGGGCATGAAGGTCAATTGCATCTGAGTCATATGCAGCGCGAACTTCACCCAAACTGCAAAATTCTTTACCAGCCCCTCTGCAATCATTGACACTTCGTGTCATATAATAAATTCCCAATACAATATCCTGGGTTGGAACAACAATTGGGCTTCCATTTGCTGGTGACAAAATATTATTACTTGAAAGCATTAAAATACGCGCTTCAATCTGGGACTCTACTGCTAACGGGATATGAACCGCCATCTGGTCACCATCAAAATCTGCATTAAATGCCGTACAAACTAAAGGATGTAACTGTATGGCTTTGCCTTCAATGAGTATTGGTTCAAATGCCTGAATTCCAAGCCTGTGAAGTGTTGGTGCACGGTTTAGCATGATAGGATATTCACTCACAACTTCATCTAAAGTATCCCAAACTTCAGGCGTTTCTTTATCAACCATTTTTTTGGCACTTTTGACCGTTGAAACCAATCCTCTTTTTTCCAGACGATGATATACAAAGGGCTTAAAAAGTTCCAATGCCATTTTTTTGGGAAGTCCGCATTGATGCAGTCTAAGTTTTGGACCAATAGTGATAACTGTTCTTCCAGAATAATCTACACGCTTACCGAGCAAATTTTGACGAAACCGACCTTGTTTTCCTTTTAAAGTATCACTCAACGATTTAAGCGGCCGTTTGTTCGTCCCAGTAATAACGCGGCCCTGTCGGCCATTGTCAAACAGGACATCAACAGCCTCTTGCAACATGCGTTTTTCATTGCGAACGATAATATCCGGTGCTTTTAAATCCATCAAGCGCTTCAAACGATTGTTCCTGTTGATTACACGTCTGTAGAGATCGTTCAAGTCTGATGTTGCAAACCTACCACCTTCCAAAGGAACCAGTGGCCTTAAATCCGGTGGTAAAACAGGAATAACGTCCATTATCATCCATGCCGGGTCAACTCCTGATTCCATGAATGCATCTATCACTTTTAATCGTTTGGATAGTTTTTTGCGCTTTGCGTCAGAAGTTGTTTTTTGAATTTCCTGGCGTAGATCTGTGTATAATTCTTCTAGATTTATTTCAGAAAACAGACGTTTGATCGCTTCTGCCCCCATGTCTGCATCAAACCGATCATAACCAAACTTATCAACGGCTTCGCGATATTGTTCTTCTGTCAGTAAGTCAAATTTGTTTAACTCTGAATCTTTAGGGTCAATAACAACATAGGAATCAAAATATAATATTCGCTCGATATTCTTTAATGTAAAATCAAGCAGACTTCCAATCTTACTAGGTAAACTCTTTAAGAACCAAACATGAGCAATGGCAGTAGCCAACTCAATGTGCCCCATACGCTCACGTCTTTCTCTGGATTGGATAACTTCAACTCCACATTTTTCACAAACAATTCCGCGGTGCTTCATTCGTTTATATTTACCACAGTTACATTCGTAATCACGGGTAGGTCCAAATATTTTTGCACAGAAAAGGCCATCACGCTCTGGCTTAAATGTGCGATAGTTAATCGTTTCTGGTTTTTTTATTTCACCATACGACCGTTCACGAATGTGCTCAGGCGATGAAAGTCGAATCTGTACACCTTTGTACAGTTTCGGATTATCCGGTTTTTTGAAGAAATCATATAAGGTTTCCATAGTCACCTTTCATAGGGGGAATACAATATACTCCCGTTGGTTTGTTATCGTTTTAATTCTTTAGTAAAGTAATATCCAATCCCAAACTCTGCAATTCTTTCTCCAATACCTTAAAAGACTCAGGCAAGCCAGGTTCCAGCATGTTTTGTCCCTTCACAATTTTTTCATACATCCTTGTTCGCCCGGCCATATCATCAGATTTCACAGTTATAAATTCCTGAAGTGCATGGGCTGAGCCATATGCCTCCATTGCCCAGACTTCCATTTCACCCAATCGTTGACCACCAAATTGCGCCTTACCACCCAATGGTTGTTGAGTAACCAATGAATACGGTCCAATGGAGCGTGCATGGATTTTATCATCAACCAAATGATGCAATTTCAACATATACATGGTGCCGACGGTCACCTTACCTTGAAAAGGTAAGCCTGTCCGACCATCAAATAATTTCGCTTGCGCACTGACAGGATCTGTAACCTCATTCAACAAATGTTTGATTTCACTTTCATGAGCACCATCAAAAACAGGTGTTGCCATATGCATACCATTTTCATAATACTTAGCCAAATGGACCAGTTGATCATCAGAGTATGTTTCAATTTCTTCAACAACGGGCCCCATTGGTTCAGTTCCATCTGTTACATGTTTCGTTGAAAAAATCCGTTTGAACTTTTCTTTTAGCGTCTCATAAGCCTGTTGTTCTAGCAATTTAGTAATATCTCTTCCAAGTTCTCTTGCAGCACGTCCCAAATGAATCTCAAGTATCTGTCCCACATTCATTCGCGAAGGAACACCCAGTGGATTTAAAACCATATCAACAGGAGAACCATCACTGAAATATGGCATATCTTCCTGGGGTAATATTCTGGATACAACACCTTTATTCCCATGCCGCCCTGCCATTTTATCGCCGACTGACAATTTTCGCTTCATGGCGACATATACTTTTACCATTTTGATCACACCCGGCGGTAGGTCATCACCTTTTTCATAACGAGTGACTTTTTCCTCAAATTTTTCACGATTTCTTTCTTGCTGTTCTCGATACTTTTTAAGCAATTCATGAAGTTTTTGGGATTGTTCAGGATCTTTCAAACTTAAAGTTTCCAAATGATTTAAGGGGACCTCCGCAAGAACTTCATGGGTTAAAATCGTTCCCTTTGGAATAATTGTATTTTTTCCCTTTTTCAGGGTCGCAATACATGTATGGCCATCCAGCATTTTTTGAATTTCAGCTCTGACGGACTGTTCCAAGATTCGCTGTTCGTCGTCACGATTTTTTTCCAAAATTGCAATTTCATCATCTTCAATGGCCCGTGTTCGATCATCTTTTTCAACGCCACGACGCGAAAACACTTTGGCATCTATGACAATTCCTTCAACCCCTGGTGGTACACGCAAACTGGTATCTTTAACATCACCAGCTTTTTCACCAAAAATTGCCCTCAGTAACTTTTCTTCGGGAGACAGTTGGGTTTCGCCCTTTGGTGTTACCTTTCCTACCAAAATATCACTGGCCGAAACTTCTGCTCCCAGACGAACGATTCCGCTTTCATCGAGATTTCTGAGGGCTTCTTCACCAACATTTGGAATATCTCGCGAGATCTCTTCTTTTCCGAGCTTTGTGTCCCTGGCGACAACCTCAAATTCTTCAATATGAACTGATGTGTAAACACCGTCCTTTACTAATCTTTCACTAACCAGGATCGAATCTTCAAAATTATACCCTCCCCAGGGCATAAAAGCGACAGTTACGTTTTTGCCGAGAGCCAGTTCACCCTGTTCTGTGGCAGGTCCATCGGCAATAATTGTACCATCATCAACCACCTCACCTTTTTTTACAATAGGTCGATGATTAAAGCATGTGTTTTGGTTTGAACGATTGAACTTGGATAAATTATAAATGGAAACATGCTCTTCTAATTTATCATGGTCAAAGGGATGTCTGATAACAATTCTGGATGCATCAACATCAATAACCTCACCCCCTTTTTTGGCCACAACTGCCACTCCTGAATCCCTAGCCACGATTGATTCCATTCCGGTCCCAACAAGTGGCGCTTCAGATTTCAATAGTGGGACCGCCTGACGTTGCATGTTTGATCCCATTAATGCACGATTGGCATCATCGTTTTCAAGAAAAGGAATTAAGGAAGCAGAGACACTGACCAACTGATTGGGAGATATATCCATATATTTAATATCTTCCTTTCTGGTCATTGTCAATTCACCTTCAATACGTGAGGTTACCAACGCATTGATATATCGATTATTTTTGTCAAGCGGAGCATTCGCTTGAGCAATTGGAAAGGCTTTTTCATCAAGAGCGCTTAAAAACTTGACATCATTGGTTGCAAGGGAATCTTCGACAATGCGGTAAGGGGTTTCAATAAAACCAAATTCACTGACCCGTGCATACGTACTTAAAGAAACAATCAACCCAATGTTTGGACCTTCAGGAGTTTCAATAGGACAAATCCTTCCGTAATGTGATGGATGAACGTCACGTACTTCAAAGCCTGCTCTTTCACGTGTAAGTCCTCCAGGGCCTAATGCACTTAAGCGACGTTTATGGGTCGTTTCTGACAAAGGATTCGTTTGATCCATGAACTGACTTAACTGACTTGTTCCAAAAAATTCTTTTACAACCGCTGAAACTGGTTTTGAGTTAATCAGATCATGTGGCATCAAGGCATCAATTTCTTGAAGGCTCATTCTTTCTTTAATGGCTCTTTCCATTCGAACCAAACCAATTCGATACTGATTTTCCAGCAGTTCCCCCACAGCCCGAACGCGCCGATTTCCCAAATGGTCAACATCATCAACAACCCCTTGTGTATCTTTCAACTGAACCAATGTTTTTGCTGTTAATAATATATCTTCACGCCGCAATGTATTAACATGTTTGGGTGTATTTAAGCCCAAGCGCAAGTTCAACTTTAGACGTCCTACACCTGATAGGTCATAATGAGAAGGCTTAAAAAATAATTGATCCAAAAATTCCTGTGCAACTTCAGATGTTACCGGATTGCCTGGCCGAAGTTTTTTGTAAATTTCTATCAAGGCTTCATTTTTGTCTTCAACTTTATCCAACAATAATGTTTTACGAATAGATTCACTACTTGTAACGCCATCTATCGACAAAATATCAAAGGACTCTATTTTCGCCTTGATCAGCGTTTTCAGCAAATCTTCAGAAACGACATCATTGGCTTTAGCAAGAACAGTGTCAGTTTTGGGATCTTTTATTGTTCGTGCGATAAATCTATCAAGGACATCATCCACTGTGATCGGTATTGTTTTTGTACCGCTTCTTTTCAGTTGTTTGATTGCTCTTTGAGATATTAAACGACCCTTTTTAAGTATCACCTCTCCATTTTCCGGGTCAATAATATCCTGAGCAGATCTTTGTCCTTTAAGTGTATGCTCGTTAAAAGCTTTATAAATAATCCCTTGTGGTTTTTCACTATTCAGAAGGTTATGGATAATAATATTTTCAGTATGATAAAAAAAGTTTAAAATATCTTCTGTAGTATATCCTAATGCTTTAAACAATAGGGTTACTGGAAATTTTCTCCGACGGTCTATTCTAATGTTGACAATATCTTTGGCATCTATCTCCATTTCAATCCATGAACCGCGGACTGGAATAATTTTCGCAGAATATAGGACTTTCCCACTGGAGTGAGTTTTTCCTTTATCATGATCAAAAAAAGCACCTGAGGATCGGTGCAACTGGCTGACCACTACCCTTTCAGTGCCATTAATAACAAATGTCCCCCGATCAGTCATAAGGGGAATGGTTCCAAAATATATTTCCTGTTCTTTGATATCCCGAATTTTCTGCGAATCAGCATCTTTGTCAACATCATAGACTACCAATCTGACAGTTATGCGAACAGGAAATTCATATGTCATCCCGCGATGAATGCATTCTTCAACAGTATGCTTCAATTCCCCAAAGCGATATGATACAAATTCCAGTGATGCAGTGCCACTGAAATCCTTAATTGGAAAAACAGACTTGAAAACAGCATGAAGGCCAACATCAAGTCGTTGATCGGAGGGGATATCCTTTTGAAGAAAACGCGCATATGATTCACGTTGCATTCTAATTAAATTCGGAATTTCAATAATTTTATTAATTTTTCCAAAATTTTTTCGAATACGTTTGATTGTTTGGTGGGAGTTCTTCATATTCACTCCAATGTTTAGGTGTTGAAGGAAGCTTGAAGAGATCACGTATAGTCGAATACAATTATTACGGCTGATGTAGAGTTCAATATATTGAAACTATCCATGTTAATTTTAAGGAGCACTTAAAATTAACATCACCCAATCGGGCAAGTCGGACTCTTCTAATAAGTCCGACTTGAGGGATTCGTTCTTTTCTTGAACTTTTTACAATAGGACTTTAACCGTCAGAGTGATCATCTATCAAAAAATAGATCCATCTCATCAGCCGAAAGCGTAGTCAAAAAAGACTACTTTACCTCGACTTGGGCACCAGCACCTTCAAGCTGTTCTTTAATCTTTTCAGCTTCATCTTTTGGAACGGCTTCTTTAACCGCTTTCGGTGCATCATCAACGAGTGCTTTGGCTTCTTTCAGACCAAGTCCGGTAATGGCACGAACTTCCTTAATTACCTGAATTTTTTTGTCTCCAGGCGTAAGCAATACAACATCAAATTCCGTCTTTTCCTCCTCGGCAGGAGCGCCTGCATCTCCCCCTTGTGGTCCACCCATCATGGCAACCGGCGCTGCAGCTGTTACACCGAATTTATCTTCCATCTCTTTTATCATTTCAGACAGTTCTAATACTGTCATATTTGAAATAAACTCTATTACGTCTTCTTTAGTTATATCAGCCATTTTTATCCTTCCTTCTGATATTTTTTGTATTCATTGTGGAACAAAAAATCTGTTCCAAACAAAAACTGCCTATGAAATTCATCTTCATGAATAATCAGGCAGTTTCTTCACCTTCTTTTTTATCTTTAATACCTTGCAACACATTCACAAAACCAGCAGGTATTGCTGCCATTGTACGCACAAAATTACCGGGTACCGCGTTCATACATGAAAGCAGTTTAGACAGCAATTCCTCTCTAGATGGAAGCTTGGATAAAGCTTTGAGGTCATCCACAGTTAATACAGACGTCCCCATAATCCCAACTTTTACCTCAAGTTTAGGATTATCATCTGCGAATTTGCTCAAAATTTTTGCTGGAGCAACCGGATCATCATAACTAATTGCCACAGCACTTGGGCCTCGAAAATATTGGGCAATGTTGGCAACCCCTGTATTTTCAGATGCGCGTGTTAGTAAAGTATTTTTGACAACCTGATATTCAACCGATAATTCTCTCAACTGACGTCGTAAATTCGTCATTTCCTCAACATTCAATCCTTTAGGATCTGTTGCAATTACGATTTCAGCATCAAGAAATTTTTTGTGAATATTATCTACAATACGTTGTTTATCTTCGCGATTCAAATCATCAACCTCCTCCCTATCTCTGTCTAACCGTACGATAACATCATACACAGGAAAGGTATGAATACATAATCAGTACTACATTCTTCCTTGTGTCTCGGTAGGTTGCTGATTCAATCAGCATTTATCATAAATGACCTACGGTCTTAGACAGGAAAAAATTATTTGGAAATATTTTTAACAAAGGCAGGATCGACTTTAATACCCGGCCCCATCGTTGTAGAAACGGATATTGTCTTTAAATATGTTCCTTTGCTTGATGTTGGCTTTAAGCGTAAAATGGTATCAAAAAAGGCATAAAAATTCTCTAGCAACTTCTGAACACCAAATGACGTTTTTCCCATTGTCGCGTGTACAATTCCAGCACGTTCAACTCGAAAATCAATTTTTCCTGCTTTTAGCTCGTTCACCGCTTTTTTAATATCAAATGTGACAGTCCCGGTTTTTGCATTTGGCATCATACCGCGAGGTCCAAGAATACGGCCCAATTTGCCCACTGTTCCCATCATGTCGGGCGTGGCAACTGCTTTGTCAAAATCCAACCATCCACCCTTAATTTTCTCAGCGAGTTCATCATTACCAACAAAATCCGCCCCTGCTTCTTTGGCCTCAGCTTCTTTTTCACCTTTTGCAAATACAAGTACTTTTGTTTCCTTACCAGTACCATTTGGCAAAACAACAGTCCCACGAACCATTTGGTCGGCATGCCTCGGGTCAACCCCCAATCGAACGGCGACGTCGACACTTTCATTAAATGATACAAATTTGTTGTCGATTGCTTTCTGAAGAGCCTCTTCAAGCTCATACAAGGCCAAACGATCAATATCTTTTCTCGCTTCGCGTATTTTTTTTCCCCGTTTTGGCATGAAATCTCCTTTTTATCAAAAATTGAAAGGGTTATGTCCATATTTTTGGATATAACCCTTATTAGAACCGGATAATCATAATGAAATACTTTGTTCGATAGACTCGTTTATTAAACATGGAGCCATCTATTGTACTTCAATTCCCATACTCCGAGCAGTTCCCATAATAATCTTGCATGCCTGTTCCAAATCGTTCGCATTTAAATCTTGCATTTTGGTTTTTGCAATTTCTTCTACTTGTGGCATCGTAACAGTGGCAACTTTATTTCGTTTGGGATCACTCGAGCCTTTTGCTAATTTGGCAGCTTTTTTCAATAGTATTGATGCAGGTGGCGTTTTTGTAATAAAAGTGAAGCTTCGATCTTCAAATACTGTAATAATTACTGGAATAATCATCCCTTCCTGATCAGTCGTTTTTGCGTTAAAGCTTTTACAAAAATCCATTATGTTAACGCCATGCTGTCCCAAAGCCGGGCCAATAGGAGGGGAAGGGTTCGCTTTTCCCGCTTCGACCTGTAATTTAATTTGTGCCAATACCTTTTTCGCCATTATGTACTCCAAATAGATTTCAAGATATTTTTTTACAGATATCTTGAATCAATAATTATATTGAATTTATTAAAATATTTACATTTTTGTTACCTGAACAAATTCAAGTTCAACAGGTGTAGAACGACCAAAAATGCTAACAAGCACCTTTATCTTTCCTTTTTCAGGATTCACTTCTTCAACCGTCCCTTGAAAGTTCGTAAAAGGACCATCCACAACGCGAACATCATCTCCTTCTTCAAAGGAAAATTTGGGTTGTGGTTTATTTTTTCCATCCTCCAATTGCGCAAGAATTCTTTCAGCTTCCTTTTCCATCATGGGAACAGGCTTATCTTTTCCTCCTAGAAAACCGGTCACTTTTGCAGTGTTTTTAACCAGATGCCATGTGCCATCGTCCAATGCCATCTGGACTAGAATATATCCGGGATAATACTTACGTGAAGATGTTTTGCGTTTTCCCTTGACAAGCTCAACAACTTGCTCAGTAGGCACTACAATATCTCCGAACTTTTCAGGTTCAGGATATGATTCTATTCTTTCTTCAAGGCTTTGCTTAACTTTTGTTTCAAAGCCTGAATATACATGAACAATGTACCACTTATGAGCCACGTTACGTCCTTTTTTTATCAACTGTTAATTTTTTTAAGTAAATATTCCATTTACCTTATTAACCGACAGGGCGGTCAAAATTAATTTATTATGCGGTAATTAGTCAATTTCACTTTGCGAAAATATAAAACCTTTATGACTATAGTTGTTAATAAACCAAACGAACCAATGCAGATAAGCCCGCATCAACAATCCCAAAATATATCGCAAAAATGAAAACTAAAATAAGAACAACTGCCGTGAAGCTTATGGCTTGATTTCTGGGGGGCCAAGTTACTTTTTTTAGTTCAATTTTAACTTCACGTAAAAATTGAATGGATTTTTCTATAAAATCCGGTTTTTTTAGTATGCGCGGGCTTGTTTGTTTTCCCAAAAGCGCTCCTGGATCATTTTTTGATGGTCGTAACGCTGTTGATGATAGAATTTTACCATCTTTACTGGATTCAACTAGCATCTGATCCCGCTGATCTTCAGTTAATATCTTCTTTTTTTTCTTTTTGATTGTTTTTTTTCTTTGTAACCGGCCCATTAATCACCATATTGTCTTATGACAGAATTAAATTAACCAAATTGAAATTTATGATCTGTCCGACTAAAATAATTGGCAGGCCAGGAGGGATTCGAACCCCCAACATCCGGATTTGGAGTCCGGCGCTCTGCCGTTAGAGCTACTGGCCTGCATGTAAAAAAAATAATTCGCTTATCTCAGTTATGACCTGAAGTCAATTATTGATACCTTAATAATTGCGACAATCATAAAATGTTCCGAAGGAATATATCATTTCGTTTCACGATGTTTGGTATGCTTCCGACAGAAACGACAATATTTGCTAAATTCAAGTTTATCAGGAGTCGTTCGTTTATTTTTCGTTGTTGTATAGTTTCTTTGCTTGCACTCAGTGCATGCGAGTGTGACTATAATTCTCACAGTATATCCCTTTTTTGTAAATCATCATGGGTGACCATAACGTGAAATTGCCCTGTATCATTAATACAGGGCAATTCTTTCCTTGGTTTGACCCAAAAAAATTGATAAAATTTATTTGAAACGTCTATTCAATGATTTCACTAACAACGCCAGCACCGACAGTTCGTCCGCCTTCACGAATAGCAAATCGGAGTTCTTTTTCCATTGCAATGGGTGTGATCAATTCCGCCTCAATGGATACATTATCCCCTGGCATAACCATTTCAACGTTTTCAGGTAATTTCACAATGCCGGTAACATCCGTTGTGCGAAAATAAAATTGCGGTCGATATCCTTTAAAAAAGGGGGTATGTCGTCCACCCTCTTCCTTACTCAATACATAGACTTCTGCTTTGAATTTTGTATGTGGCGTAATTGTTTTTGGGTGCGCAAGAACTTGACCTCGTTCAACTTCTTCTCGCTTGGTACCGCGAAGCAACACTCCAATATTATCACCCGCACGCCCTTCATCCAAAATTTTTCTAAACATTTCAACGCCAGTACAAACTGTTTTCATCGTTTCTTTCATACCGACAATTTCAATCTCTTCACCCATTCTAACAATGCCACGTTCTACTCTACCGGTGACAACTGTACCTCGTCCAGAAATGCTGAAAACATCTTCGATGGGCATTAAAAATGATTTATCCAAATCTCTAACAGGTTCTGGTACATAAGAATCAATCGCATCCATCAATTCAAATATACATTTTGCTTCATCACTATTGACGTCATCACTTTCAAGGGCCCTTAAAGCGCTTCCATGAATAATAGGAGTATCATCTCCTGGAAATTCATATTTATCAAGGAGTTCTCTTAATTCAAGCTCAACAAGTTCGATCAGTTCCTCATCATCAACCATGTCGCATTTATTCAAAAACACAACAATTTTTGGAACACCGACCTGACGTGCAAGAAGAATATGCTCACGTGTCTGAGGCATTGGTCCATCATCTGCCCCAACGACTAATATGGCACCATCCATTTGAGCCGCGCCGGTGATCATATTTTTAATATAATCAGCGTGACCAGGACAATCCACATGAGCATAATGACGATTATCGGTTTGGTATTCAACATGGGCTGTTGCAATTGTAATTCCGCGCGCTTTTTCTTCAGGCGCTTTGTCAATTTGATCGAATGGTACAAAATTAGCCATTCCGCGCATTCCCATGTGCTTTGTAATTGCAGCCGTTAACGTCGTTTTTCCGTGGTCAATGTGCCCTATGGTTCCGACATTAACGTGTGGTTTACTTCGTTCAAATTTTTCTTTTGCCATAGTAATCCGTTTCCTTTCCTTGCGTGACAGTCATAAAAAATTGTTATTCAATTAATGCCTGCCTCGTTTAGTTAATCCAGCCTTTCAACAAATTAATGTTTTTGGTTGGAAACTTTGTTTCTGCCGGATTAATGGGGTCAAATTTGGAGCCCACGACCGGATTTGAACCGGTGAACCTCTTCCTTACCAAGGAAGCGCTCTACCTGCTGAGCTACGTGGGCACAAAAATACCCATTCAATTGCTCCCTTATGTCGTGGGAAAATCGAACAGGACCACTGACCAAATCTTAACCTCAATAATTGGAGCGGGAGACGAGGTTCGAACTCGCGACAGTCAGCTTGGAAGGCTGATGCTCTACCAACTGAGCTACTCCCGCATTCAAATATTAAATGGTGGGGGGAGGATTCGAACCTCCGAAGGCGTTCGCCGACAGATTTACAGTCTGTTCCCTTTGGCCACTCGGGAACCCCACCAAAAATCCAAGAGCCAGCGGAGGGACTCGAACCCCCGACTAACTGATTACAAATCAGCCGCTCTACCAACTGAGCTACGCTGGCATCATAGAAGTAAAGTTCGTTGTTAAATGAAATCCGTTGTATACGTTAATAATAATATGAAATCAAATTTGATTACATCTGATTATCCTGCATTATTTGAAAATTATTTAGATTATCTCTCATTTATTTTAAATTTCATTAAATTTCAGAAAATATTAATTTTTTAGGATATGAGTTGGATTTTTTTTTCATCGGTTAAACAATAACATTTGCAGTATTGTTATTAAAGCGCCGCTTCTTTAAATATTTCAAAAGCCTGTTCTAATTCACCAATGAACCGATGAATTTCTTTTTCAGAACCATCTTTACTTTTACTCTCAATGGATAATGCGATCTCCTTGATTTGACAGGCCTCAATCAAGGACGCCGCACCTTTTATTGAGTGTGCGAGCATGGCCATTTGTTCGTGATCTTTTTTGAACCACGCTTCTTTCAATTTTTTGAAGCGATCATTAAAGTCCTTCACAAAAGAGACGACTAAATCACGACATAACTCAACATCATTATCCATCCGTTCTAATAAGAGATCTCTATTGTAAGCCTCATATTTTTTGTACCCTTCAAGCGTAAATTCAGAACAAACTTCTGAGTTTTCGAATGATTTGTGTTTCAAATGCCTGTCAATAACCTTTTGAAGATCATTTGAATTAAAAGGTTTCGGCAAATAGTCATCCATCCCACATTGAATACATTTTTCTCGATCTTTGCTCATCGTGTTGGCCGTTAACGCAATAATCATAGGATCATGCTTAATGATCTGAGTTTTTGGATTTCTGATCATTTTTGTAGTCTCATAACCATTCATTTTTGGCATCTGGATATCCATAAATATCAGGTCATAAGGTTTATTTTTGAGCGCCTCGATCGCTGCCTCACCATTTTCTGCTTTATCTGCACTAAAACCAAACTTGTTTAACATGCCAAGGATAACTTTTTGATTTACATAGTGATCTTCTACAACCAAAATTTGAATGTTTCGTTTTTTATTCTCAGCCAGGGTATGCCGTGTAATGATAGATCTATTTTTCGGGTCAGGGTCAGCTCCAAAAACCTCATGAATACATTCGTTTAAAACAGCCTGTTTCAACGGTTTATTCAAATATGCATCAAATCCAATCTTTTTCATTCTCGCAGCATCCCCCCGAAGACCGGCCGAGGTAATCAAAACAAGCTTAAGATTTTTCATTGCAGGGTTGTCCTTAATCTTCCTCCCCAATGTTTCTCCATCCATCACTGGCATTTGCATATCAATGACAGCCAGATGATATGGATTGTCCTGCTCAATTGCTTGAATTAACATTTCATAAGCCATTTGACCATCGTATGCTTCATCCAGTTGATATCCCATGTTTTTCAGTTGTAATCGAATGACCAGCCGATTTGTTTGATTGTCATCCACAATCAGAACACGGCATACGTTTGAAATTACTGTCCTGGAGGGCTGGTTAGATAGTATTGATGCCTGTTTTTTCAAGACCACAGTAAACCAAAATGTTGAACCAACACCTTCAGCACTTTCAACACCAACTTGGCCGTTCATCATTTCAATAAGCCGTTTTGAAATGGCAAGCCCAAGTCCTGTTCCGCCATACTTACGTGTCATAGACCCATCAATTTGAGAAAATGATTGAAACAGTCGATTCATTCGTTCCCTCGGAATACCAATGCCAGTGTCTGAAATTTCAAACCTTAACTTTACAAATGCTCCCATGTCTTTCTCAAGAGTTACAGTAATAATCACTTCCCCTTTTTCTGTAAATTTGATGGCATTTCCTGTCAAATTGGTCAATACCTGACGTAATCGGCCAGGATCACCAATTACCAATGATGGCACATCAGTATTAATCAAGCAGTTCATCTCAAGACCTTTTATATGGGCACGATGTCTGATAATATCAGTGGTATCCTCAACAGTAACACGCAGATCAAAGTCGATTTCATCCAGATCTAGCTTTCTGGCTTCAATTTTAGAAAAATCCAAAATATCATTTATGATTGATAAAAGGGAATCACCAGATGTTTTAATCAATTCGACATATTCCCGTGCGTCTCTTTCAATATTAAGATCAAGTAGCAATTCTGTCATGCCCACAATGCCATTTATTGGGGTACGAATTTCATGGCTCATGTTGGCTAAAAATTCACTTTTAGCCTCGTTACCTTCCTCAGCTTTTTTGGCCATATTTTTTGCAAACTTCAATGCATCCTCAAGTTCCTGATTCAAAACTTCAAGTTCCAATCTTGAATTTTCGTTTTTTTTCTCCATATCGAATCGTATGATCGCACTGGCAATAACTGATGCGACGCTTTGAAGCACTGTTACTTCGGCATTCATCCAATGATGAGGTACATGAATACTATCCAGACAAATTATTCCCCACAATTCTCCTTTGATCAAAATGGGCACAATCAAAATGGACACAATATGCGAAGATTCCATAAAATAGAATTCTTCATCACTGAAATCATCCTTCTGACCATATATGACATTGCCATCAAACAGTTGTTCATGCCAACGGGGTAACTTTTTCAAAGTCAGGGTTTGTTTAACAGGTTTTGAACATGTGGTCTGTTGTCCGCGTACCCATGAAACATAAATTTCTGCATCATAAGATTCTGATTGAATCATTTTATATATATAGGCACGCTCCACGCTGGCAGACATTCCAATCGTTGCAATAGATTGCGACAAAGCATCATTTTGATCTGCGGCTTCAAGCAAAATTTTTGAAATCCGATGACTTCCTGATAAAATCCGATCTCTTCGCTTGAGAATTAATTCAGACTCTTTTAATTCCTTAATAATTGCTTCATTTTTACTGGTCGCTTGCTGTAACGTTTTTTTATTTTTGTGAAGTTCAACGAACATATGAACTTTGCTTTGAATAATGTCCGGATCAAGTGGTTTGAACATATAGTCTACAGCACCTTGATCATATCCCTTGAAAACGTGTTGTTGGTCTTTATTAATGGCAGTTACGAAAATAATTGGAATCAATCGTGTACGCTCTAGATTACGCATCAGTTCAGCAACTTCAAAACCGTTCATATCAGGCATTTGAACATCCAATAATACAACTGCAAAATCAAATTCAAGCATTAAGCTCAGCGCTTCATTACCTGAAGTTGCCTTTACGATATTCACAGAAAAATCTTTCAAAATACCTTCCAAAGATAACAGGTTTTCAGATCGGTCATCAACCAGCAAAATATCAACTTTTTGTGCATCATTATTTTGATGAAGCATATTTTTTATCCTTTGGATTTGAATCTGGGAGTTTCTGGCACTTTATCAAACTTATACTAAAGATAAAACACGAATATGTCAATTCAGAAATAACGTAAAAAATCTTATTTCTTAAAAAATTTAGATAATTATTCTTGACCAACGACATTAAAATTGAGAATATTAAATATATTTTTTATCAGATTTGATGACCTTTACTCACTCACTTTTTTCAATTAACAAATCCATTTGGATTCAGAGGGAGTTAAAAATATTATGGATGAAATGCTCATTGAATTTTCCAGTGATTTGAAAGAAATGCTGTCCGAAATAGAGGATGCATTAATGCGCGTTGATGAACTGGTAGACTCCGGCAAAACTGCTGGTGTTGACGATTTAAATGAAATGTTTCGCAATCTTCATACGATCAAAGGTACTTGTTCATTTTTTGAAATGAATATTACACGAAACCTTGCCCACAAAATGGAAGATTTGCTTGATCTTTTTCGTCAGGGCAAAGGTATTCTTAAAAAAAATCATGCCCAACTTATGTTTGATGGCGTTGATTGTCTCAACAAGATTGCAAAAGGTATTTGTGAAAATGTACCTGAGTCTCGCTTTACCGACGAATCCACTAAAATTAAAGATAAAATATTATCTTGTATCGACGAAATAGAATCTCCTGAAGAGTTTAAAACTCAAAATGAAACTTCAACAGAACGAGAACTATCAATCAATGATGCACCTATTAAAATATCTCAAAAAACGCCCCCTCTGCCTGAACAATCAACCCAAGAATTATCCACATCGGTGTCAAAAAGTCTCGATATCAATCAGAAATTTGTTGTTGAAGCCCGAGAAAAACTTGATATTGCAGAACATGTTTTTATTGACCTTGAGCACGGAACGGATGTCAATCAACAAGAAATGATCGATAAAGCAAGACGTAACATCCATACATTGAAGGGTAATTCTGGATTTATGGGTTATAAAGGAATTGAAAATTTTACCCATGCACTTGAGACAGCGCTTGAACAAATCATTGATCATGTTTCAACAATTACTGATTATCAGCTTTTTTATAATGCTATCGATGAATTACGCAGGCTTTGTTTTCTCGTATCTGAAGGTGAAACATATTCAGTAAATCAAGAATTATTAAATGGATTGCTGCACTATCCAGACATTGATATTCAATTAGACCCTACTGAGAAACAATATGAAGATAAAAATGATAAAAAAAAGGGACCAGAAAAATCATCCGATCCCCCCCCTCCAAAAAAACAAAAAACGACGCAAGATGCCTTTGTGCGAATTCCGGTCAATAAGCTCGACTTAATGATGGATTTGTTGGGCGAGGTCATATTGGTTGCTTCGATGGTGACCCATCATCCTGACATTCAAGGTTTAGAGTTGGAAGGTTTTGAGAATACCTCCCATCAACTGGATTTATTACTTCGACAGCTTCAAGATGCTGCAATGTCGCTTCGATTAATTCCCATTTCAAATGTATTTCAACGCATGAAGCGTCTCATTCGTGATTTTATGCAGGAATCAAACAAACAGATCAATTTTGTGTTATCAGGCGAAGACACCGAAGTTGATAAATCAGTTGCAGAAATGTTAAACGATCCCCTGGTTCATTTAATCAGAAATGCTGCTGATCATGGCCTTGAACCCACAGAGGTTCGTAAATCTTCCGGAAAATCAGAAAAAGGAACGATTCATCTTTCTGCTGAGCAGGCTGGTGGAGAGTTAAGAATTCTTGTTGAGGACGATGGTTATGGATTAAACCGAGACAGAATACTCACAAAAGCCCGAGAACGTGGCTTATGTGATCCTGATGAAGACCCTGATGATCGAACCGTGTGGTCCTATATTTTTCATCCAGGCTTTTCCACTGCAAAAGAAATAACAAACATCTCCGGTCGTGGTGTCGGCATGGATGTTGTTATGAACAACGTCAAGAACATACGAGGCAAAGTCACTGTTGACAGCAAACCGGGTGAAGGAACCTGCGTTACTCTTCATATTCCATTAACACTTGCCATTCTCGATGGAATGGTCATCAAGATCAGTAATATTTTATATGTACTGCCCATAGAAACAGTTGTCGAAATCCTTCAAATACAAAAAGATCAAATCAATCATTCGTCAGTTGACAAACAGTTTGTGATTCGTATCCGAGAAGATCTTGTTCCAGTTTTATTTTTAAACAAACTTTATAATGATGAAGCGGAACCCGAAAAACAACTTGAAAGCCAGGTCATGTTAGTGATTGAAACCGATGGCGTCCAACTGGCTATGCCTGTGGATGAGTTGGTGGGACAACAGCAGGTGGTAATCAAGCCCCTTGTAGGGCATTTAAAAAACATTCGTGCAGTTTCTGGATGTGCACTATTAGGTTCTGGCAATGTGGCTATGGTTTTGGATGTTGGCCAATTACATCAATTACATGAGGAGAGTCTTGGGCATTTAAGTTAGCTCAAACATTTGCATTGAAGCCTACCAATATAAAAATGATTGCATCTATGATAAAATTTTGATAACTAAGCTCAAATGATTAATCAATCAATACATATTACAGTATTGGGATCAGGAACCTGTGTGCCATCACTCAAGCGCAGTGCCTGTTCTGTATTGCTTGAAATGAATGAAAGCAAAATACTGATTGATTCTGGGCCAGGAACGACAAGACGACTTTTAGAAGCTGGCGTTTACCTCAACCAGTTGGATCATATTTTTTACAGTCATTTTCACCCAGACCATATCAGTGAATTAGTATCCATTCTTTTTGCCTTGAAATATAGTGGATTAAAAAGAAGAAAGCCATTACAGATTACAGCTGGAAATGGTTTTTTGGATTTTTTTGATCGCCTAAAATCAGTCTTTGGTCATTGGATTGACCTGGATTCACTGATAATGGATGAAATGAAAACATTCACTCCTGATCATCGCCATTTTGATGATTTTGATGTGAATTCAATTCCTACTAACCATAATCCTGAAAGCCTATCATATCGTTTTACCAGTAAAGAGGGTGCATCGGTCGTTTATTCTGGAGATACTGATGAATGCAAGCAACTGGTTCAAATTGCAAAAAATACAGATTTATTTATCTGTGAATCAGCCATGCCAGATGGTCATAAAATTGATGGTCACCTGACCCCTTCTCTGGCAGGGAAAATTGCAAGTGAAGCCAGGGTCTCAAACCTTTTATTGACACACATCTACCCGGAATGTGATACTGTCAATATTGAAGAACAATGTCGAAAAACATATTCCGGTCCTTTATGGGTTGCTCAGGATTTATTGCGATTAGCGGTATAACTATGGATTTAGAAAGTCTGACAGATATCCTTTTTGCTCTGGTGTTATTCCTATATGCACTCAGCACAATTTGGTACTTGTCTTTTGTTGCTTTTCAAAAAAAATTTTTAGCTCAAATTGGCGGTGGACAGTTATGGGCTGGGTTTATTTGCCATTTCATATTAATACTGGTAACCTATTTTAGAATCGGTCATATTCCTGCACATAATCTTCAATACTGTCTGTCTTTGACAGTATGGGCGTTAGTAGCAGTCTATCTTTTTTTCCAATTTTCTCTAAATATCAGAATTTTGGGAGCTATTGTCACCCCTTTATCAACCCTTGTTCTTACATTTGCATTTTGCCTTCCTCGGCCAGATTTTGTGATAAGCAAACAATTTGAAAGTATTTGGGTCAGTGTTCATGTCATTACATCGTTCATTGGAAATGGTGCATTTGCCCTGGCAGCCTGTGTGGGAATTTTTTATTTGATTCAGGAAAAGGCAATCAAAGGTAAACGTCGCGGTTTTTTCTACAATCGACTTCCTGCGCTTGAGAGCCTGGATCAAATGGGATATGCATGTATTGCCATCGGCTTTCCCATGCTGACGATTGGTATTATGACCGGATGTATTTACGCGCAGTTACATTGGGGGCATTACTGGAACTGGGATCCAAAAGAAGTTTGGTCGGCTATGACCTGGTTGTTTTATGCTGCCATTTTACATGGGCGTATGGCTTTGGGATGGCGGGGACGTCGTCTGGCATATCTGGCAATTATCGGTATTTTCTTAGTTCTGTTTACATTCCTGGGTGTCAATTTTTTATTGAAAGGACATCATGGGGACTTTACGAAATTTAAGTGACGATCTATGCAAATCATTTTGATAGGACTGAATCATAAATCAGCACCCATTCATATTCGGGAAACATTGACTTTTTCAAAAGAAGATACAAAAAGGGCAATATGTGAATTGATGCAAGTTTCCTTTTTTTTGGAAATGTGCATTTTTTCAACCTGTAATCGTGTCGAGCTTCTTGTTGTCTCCGATTTGTCCGAAGAAAATATGAGGCAACAAATCATGAATAAATGGATTGAATACTTATCAGGCTGTCGTGATATTGATGCTCACGATGTACGCTCCCTATTTTATGTCTATCAAAATCTGAATGCTGTTCGCCATATTTTTCGTGTTGCATCCAGCCTGGACTCAATGATTATTGGTGAACCTCAAATATTGGGCCAGATAAAAGAAGCCTACCGACTGGCTGTCCGAAAAAAATCAGCCGGTGTATTAATCAATCGATTACTTCATCGAACATTCTCTGTGGCAAAACGTGTACGATCAGAAACCGGTATTGGTGATCACGCTGTTTCAATCAGTTATGCTGCCATTGAGCTGGGCCGGAAAATATTTGGAACCTTACGCAATAAATCTGTGATGTTAATCGGTGCCGGTGAAATGGCTGAACTGGCTGTAGATCATTTGATCCGCAACCATGCAGGCACAATTTATGTTGTCAATCGAACGTTTGAACGTGGGATGCAACTGGCCAATCGATATAAAGGGACAGCAATCCGATTTGAAGAATTATTGGATCAACTTGTCAATGTGGAGATTGTCATAAGCTCTACCGGATCATCTGTGTGCATTTTGACAAAAACTCAAATGAAAAAAGTGATGAAAATTCGAAAGCAACGCCCTATTTTTTTTATCGACATTGCTGTACCAAGAGATATTGATCCTGATATCAATCAGCTGGAAAATGCCTATCTTTACGATATTGATGATCTACAAGATGTGATTGATATCAATGTCAATCAACGCAAAAAGGAAGCGATCAGAGCTGAAAGAATTATTGATGAAGCGGTTGTTCGGTTTGAAGAATGGTTGCAAAATCTTGATGTTGTACCAACGATTAAGGCATTAAGACACAAACTCGAAAATATTATACAATTTGAAATCCATAAAACGTGCCAAAGCCTTCAAAATGAAAATATGGAGCACCTTTCCCCTGCATTAAAAACAATGAAGAATGCCATTATAAGCAAAATATTACACGACCCTATCATTTCTTTGAAAGGAGAAGGGTACCATAAAGATCGTTCTGTCTGCCTGGATCTCACACGAAAATTATTTCGTTTGGATAGATAAAGGAAGCTCTCTTATGAAAAAAAAATTACTAACCCTCGGTCTATTCAAAAGAACCTTTGACAATCTCAAGGTCATAAGATTACTTTGGCGTGATTTCCGAAAGGGAAAATACAAAACTGTTCCATTAAAAGCGATGACAGCTATCGTTTTACTGTTTGCCTATATTATTAATCCTTTTGATTTATTATCCGATTTTATCCCATTATGGGGGCAACTTGATGATGCTGGCGTTTTAATGATATGTCTATATTTGCTTGATAAAGAAACAACACAATATCAGTTATGGCGCAAAAACAATCCCCAAGACCAGTTTTAATTATTGCAAGAACTGTCTGTAAAAAAAATTATTATCAATGAACCCATGTTCTAATTTATAGTCCCAATAACTGACGTCCACGATATTTAATCGTCAAAAATTTTGCAGAATCCTTGTTCTGAATATTTGAGGGAGAAATGTTTGACAACAGTCTTCCCATATGTCTCGCTTTTAATCGTTTTGCACGAGTGACATTGTTTTTATTCTGTAAATATATCATTTGCTCAGGAGCCAATTCTTTGAACATATGGTCTGAGTAGCTAGAAAACAGCACTTTTTTTTCAATAGCACATTCTTTTAATATTTGTAAAAAATCCATGAGTAGTGCGTAATGTATCCCAGATTCCAATTGATGAATCAACATAAACGTTGATTTGTTTGTATGAATATCAAACAACATCATAACTAACCGTCGTGTGCCCTGTGATAAAGCATTGAATGGAAAAGCCTGGCCATTGATCAGGAAACGCCATACCATACAATGATACGTTTGCCCCGTCTCATCCTTCGGTGTAATTTCAGATGCTTGAATATTGTCTATCTGCTCGAGATGACGCAATTGACTGGTAAATTGTTCAAATTCTTTCGGGTTGTTTTTAAAAAAATCGTACAACTCAAAACTGAATTGTAAATCATCTGAAACAGTGAAAGGCTTTTGTTTCCATAAGTCAAAATCCTTAATTAAAAACAGGGCTGGATCAACAAGCATTTGGGGCCGAAAATATCGAATTTTAGAAAAATCTAAAATAACCCCGGCAATCTCATTTACATAATCAGACAGGCTGCTAAACTCTTCTGGCAAATCAGGCATGACAATCATTTTTTTTACAAAGTTCAATCCGGAACTTTCTGCAGGAAGGTAAATCAATTTGGCGTTATTGTAAAACTTTACAGTAAAAGGATCTCGTTTCGAAAACAAGTCAATTTTCTTTCGACCTTCTTTTATTGAAAAGCGATCTTGAATAAAAAAACGATCTTTCTTAAATAAAAACTTAAATTCATACCAACATATTTTCTTACGAACCATCATTTTGAAATACACAGAAAAGCCTTTGGGAATATCTTTTTGATGAGCTTGGGGAATGATTCCGGAATATGCCAGAACACAGGCAAGGTAGATACTCTCAAGCACATTGGTCTTACCCGCTCCTGTCTTTCCAATGAGAGCGGTCAATGGTGTTTGAAAATTAATGGTTAAGTCTTTTATTGACTTATATCGCTGTATACGAATTTCTTCGATCATGATAATTATCCATCTGAAGAAGTTGTTATTGCATGAATTGCGGGAGAAAAAGTGCAATTTGAGGAAAGGGAATCATTAACATTGTGCATGCCAAAAGAGCGACCAGCAAAGGTATTACTCCACGAAATATGACCTGAAGTGGAATATCTTTGGCAACACCGCTTACAACATACACATTGATACCCACCGGTGGAGTTATCACTCCGACTTGCGTTACCAACACAATGATAACACCAAACCACATGGGATCATAGCCCAGGGATAGAACAACAGGAAAAAAAATGGGCACAGTTAACATGATCAAAGCCAGGGAATCAATAATGCAGCCGCCAATCAAGAAAACACCAATGATAATTCCCATTATGCAAAAGGGAGGCATTTGGAAACCGGCCACCCATCCAGCAATATCGTAAGGGATTCTAGTAATCGCTAAAAAGTGACCAAAAATTGTCGCACCTGCTACGATGACCATGATCATGCATGATATTCGAGTGGTTTCGAACAATGCCTGAACCATACCGGAAAATCGAATATTTTGACGAATCATTGCAATAATCAAAGCACCAAAAGCCCCCATGCCGCCAGCTTCAGTGGGGGTAAAAAGGCCAGAGAACAATCCTCCCATTACCATCATGAAAAGAATCAGGGTGTCAATCAGTCCGGAAAGAGATGCCAATTTGTCTTTCCATTCAGTTTTCGGGCCGCGCGGTGCAAGTTGAGGATTCATAAGTGTCGTCACAACAATGGATATCACAAAAAATAGGGTCAGCAATATGCCAGGTAAAACACCTGCCACGAAAAGTTTACCAATGGATTGTTCAGTCATAATACCATAGATGATAAAAATAACACTGGGTGGCACCAAAATTCCAAGACTGCCGCCAGCTGCAATGACACCTGCGGCAAGGCCATCATCATAATTGTATTTTCTCATTTCAGGTAACGTAACCGCAGTCATGGTTGCGGCTGTCGCATTTGTGGATCCACATATGGCAGAAAAACCGGCGCAAGCCCCAATTGTAGCAATTGCCATGCCCCCAGGCCAATGTCCAATAAATCGATAAGCGACATTGAACAGACGCGTACTGATCCCTGCATGATACGCTATCTGCCCCATAAGCACAAAAAGTGGAATGACTGTAAGATTATATGAACCAAAAACATCAAAAATGTCTCTGGCAATCAAACTTAAAGCGGCATCCCATGATACAATAAATGCAAATCCACAAAATCCAACCAGGGCCATAGCAAAGCCAACTGGCATTTGTGAAAATATCAATAGGAGTAGAATAATAAATCCAAGAATTCCAATTAATGTGGGTGACATATTAATTCCAATTTTTAAATTGTTTGATCAGTTGCAACCGACCCAAATTATCTGGTTGACATTACACAGGCAATTTAAATCGCATAACAACTTCTCCTGTCTTTGGGTTAACCTCAATGGCCTTATTAGAAAATTCCATTGATTTGCCTGTTGCCATTTGCATTAATCCAGACAGAAAATTCATCCCTTGATTCATTACAGTTTCTAGCTGTTGCGTTTGAGGGGATTTTTCTTCAGTGGCTTCTGACCGAGATTCAACAGGCGCATCATGTTCTTTTGAGACTTCTTCCTCAACAGTGTTATCAATTTCATCATTGGATAGCTCAGGTAACACAATATCATCTGTCTCATCAATTATTTCCTTAGCAGTCTCATCACCTTGAATGTCTATGTCAAGATCAAAATTTTCCTTTTCCTTTTCATCATGTACATCTGTAAAACCCTGAATTGCATTTTCAAGGTCTTTTAGAAATTGAGATCTATTTTTACTGGAAAAGTCCACTTCATCAGTTGCGCTATCAGGGCTTAAAACACTGTCAAACAAATCCTGCTTGAGCAGCAAACCGCTTGCAATACGAGTTTCTATAGAATTCTGAGTAATAAAACTTATCACAGTCAGATGCTTATTTTTTTGACCCAAACGATCGATTCTGCCAATTCTTTGATTTTTTTTCGCTGGATTCCATGGCAACTCAAAATTGATAACAGCGTCAGCAGTCTGAAGATTTAATCCTGTCCCACCAGCTTCTGTAGACAAAAAAACTTTACAGTCCGGATTCTCCATAAATTCTTTTATCAGCTTTGGACGATTGACAACTGGTATCTTGCCATTCAACTCAACATATCCAATATTATTATCACGAAGGAATCGGCCTATCATTTGATTCATTCGAATCCACTCAGAAAAAATGACGACTTTATGGGAAGAATGTTCGATATCCATTTTATCCAATAGCACCTGTTTCAGTTCTTCTAGTTTTGGAGAACATGGTTCACCGGTCTCCACCAGGTGCGTTGAATCGCATACCATTCGCATTTTCCCTAACAAAACCATCAATCGCTGCATATCAAAGGGTGTCATAAATTTTTTATGAATAATCCGAGCAACACTTTTTGCATAAGAACTGTGAAGTTCTGCTTGCCGACGATGCATGGGCACCGGAATATCTAAATTTCTGATTGTGGGCAGTTGTTTTAAAACATCATGTTTTTCTCTCCGGATCAACACGGGTTTCAAACGCTCTTTTAAGTGCTGCAAATTATAATATCCATTAATTTTATTTCGCTTTACCATATCAAAATAGCAATGTTGATAGGAAAACTCCCACAAGGGGGACAAAATTTTTGGATCTAAAAAATCCATGATTGAATACAGATCAATCAAACGATTTTCAATGGGCGTACCCGTAATAACCAGGCCATGTTTTTTGGGAATTTGCTTAACAATGTTGGCTGTCAATGTTTCATAATTCTTTATTCTTTGAGCTTCGTCTAAAATAATAAAATCAGGAGGGTCCTTTTTTAAAACAAGCAGATCCCGAAGCACTGTTTCATAATTGGTGATTAAAAAATAATCCAGTTCATTCTGATATATATGCAGGCGTTGATCTGGAGAGCCCTCAATAACAGTGGCTTTTTCATCAGAAAACCGTTCAATCTCTCGTTTCCATTGATCTTTTAAAGATGCTGGACAGATTACCAGTGTCCGCTCAAACCCAAACAACTCTTTTTTGAAAATGGCTGTACCAATGGCTTGAACAGTTTTTCCCAATCCCATTTCATCCGCAATAATAGCACTTTTCCGCATGGCAGCATAAGCAATGCCTTCTTTTTGATAGTCAAATAAATCACAGTTCAGAATTGAAAAATCTAAGTGTGCATTTTTGGATATCCGCTGAATCATCCGATCCTCAAAGAACGTTTCTACTGCTGAATGAACCTCCGGACGAATATTGATATTTTTATGAGCAACAGCAGATTCAATAAAATTTAACATATTGCCAGTTTTTTCATGCGGCAACACCTGGGAATCCCCGAAATACTCTTGAATGAGGAATTTTACCTCTGATGGTAACTGGCCAGGATAAAACCAGGAAATCTGATAGTTGTTCAATGGATCCAGATAAATTTCAACAAAGGGATACTCCTTGGGCCTGGACTTAAAGACATTAGATTTGCGGGCTTCTATGAAAGCGACCATCAGATGTTTACATATGCCCAGCTTGTTGGTTTGAAAATCAGGACAACAACAGTAACCTTTTTGATCTTCCAAATCTCGAAATGTCACATAATAACGAATGCCTTTCTCATTAACAACTTCATGTTCGCCATAAATGTTATCGGCAAACTGAATTCTAAATTTCTCTCTCAATGCTTTTTCTTTGCGCTCTGAAAGCACACGTTGAATCATACCTTCACGTGTGTATTGTTTGCCCGGTTGCGAGACAGAAGGTTGATGGCGTTTAAAAAAATCTTTCAATTCCAGCAATCCCACAATGGCATGTTGGCAGTTGTGAGACCTGGCATTGCAATTACATTTAGTCGAAATTCCATTCTCTGAACAAGTAATGGTCAGGTTAAAATCTTTAAATTCATCATCAATGGAGAATCGAAACTGGTATTGTCCATGGGTTAACATTTGACACTGTCCATTTTGATAAAGTTTGTTCGCTCTTCTGATGACCAGGTCTGATACCGATGAATCCTGTTGGATTTCTCTAATTTTTTTCAGAATTAGTGATTGCATCATTCTTTTCCTTAGGAATTCTCTAAAAATTAGTTTCCCATTAAATAAATAAATGTTCATTCAGTTTTATGAACAATGATTACACTGAAAAAGATGAATAAGATGAAATAAAGACACTTTAAATTCATCTTATTCAGTTTAATCCTGGTTCAGAAACGAATCAACAAATATTGAATAATGAGGAACTTATTTTCCGAGCATTCCTTAGAAGGAACTTATTTTCAGAGATTTGCTTAGTTCACCTCCACAAATGAATATCATTTTTATAAGCGACTTCATTTGTCAAAGGATCAAATTTACGTCTAAAAACAGCAGTAATGTTCCGGCCATTGTCTTTCCAAAAAACTTCGTTAGCCGCATATCGGGTCATAAAAATACCACGACCCGATATTTTCAAAATATTTTCAGATTCAGTCGGGTCCGGTAATCGTAAAAAGTCAAATCCATGACCTTCATCGATAATTTCTAAATGAATGTCATTGCCATATCGAATTCTAATGGTGATGCTTTTTGTTGGATCTTTCTTATTTCCATGTTTCCAGGCATTCATGAGCATTTCAGACAGGGCGATACGAAACATTTGGCTTGAAACTTGAAATTTTTTGTTTATACATTGTGCCATGACTTCATCTTGAAATTGCTGAATAAACGCATCAAGATCTTGCACTGAATTGGGATAAATTTTATGCTCTGTCGCTTTTTCAGTAGATTCAACTTCAAACCATAATAAAGAAATATCATCTCCTGTCTGATTGGTAAAAACCGAAACAGACTGGTCAGATATCTTCTGTTGGAATAACCCATTTGATTTTTGTCCAATCCAGTCAATAAACAATCGCATCAGTTCAGATATGCACTGATTTTCATTTTGAGCCAGCATTTCCAGATGATCTTTAATTTCATCAATATTTAATGCATTATCTCCAGATTTCATTGGCGCATCGATCATGCCATCAGTAAAAAAAACAAAGCGATCTTCAGGTAAAATAGAAAGAATTCCTTTTTCAAACTGACTATCAGGCATAGGGACAGGCAAATTGGTACCATCATCACCGGGTTTTCCCATCGTATAAACCTTCTTATCTCGAATCAGAAAAAAAACAGGATGACCGGTAGAAACATAATGCAATGTTAACGTTCGATGATCCAGCATTAAATTAATTGATGTAAAAAACTCTTCAAGAGAAAAAACCCTAGATTTTAGGAGCTCCTTATTTAATGTTGTAATCATTTGATCCAGCGGTAGTCTGGGATGATTATGAATAATGGAATGATGAATCAAATCAGTTGTAATACTTCGTAAAATACACCCCACCTCATGTCCGGATTGATCTTTAATACTCATAAAGGTTCTTCCAGACCCGTTTTCCCTTGAAAAGACTGTTTTAACAAATAAATGATCCCCTCCCTCTTTATGGCTGGGACAGGTGCAATAATTGATAAACAAATTTATATTGTTTTTAAGATTAACATTTCTCTCCGGTCGATTATGGATCACATTCATGATGCGCTTGGCTTGTATAATATTGATATCTTGCTTTTTTAATAATTCCTTAATATTGGTGATATCGGATAAGCTTTGGACAAGAATATCTTTATCGCGTAATCGGGCGGTTTTAAACCATCGTCGGGTATGAATTATTTCGCTCCCACTTGTTTTCAATATACTATGGTCTCTATAGGAATTGCCAGAAGAATCTCTATCATCAAAGATTTCTCCTGACCCCAGATAATATCGATAGTCTTTACCTAACAAATCCTTTCGCCCAATTCCAACCATATCGCAAAAAAAAGGATTGACATCAATTATATGATGTGTTTGTGGATTACTGATTATAACACCATTTTGTATCGTCGCCATAATGGTCTCAAGGTATGTTTCTTTTTCCTTCAGTTGCAAAATAGCAGATTTCAAGGCATCCTGATTGTTTTTCAAGTCCAAATGAATATTAATTCTTGATTTGACAATTTCAATATTAAATGGTCGCGTAATATAATCTGATGCACCCAACTGAAGGCCATAAGTTTCCTTGTCAGCTTCATCTTCTGATGTGATAAAAATGATTGGAATAGAATACGTATTCGGATTCAATTTCAGCAGAGAACAAACTTCATATCCATCCATCTCTGGCATGATAATATCTAAAAGTATGATGTCAGGTGTTGGACTGGCGTTTGCAAGTCGAATGGCGTCCTCTCCATTTGTGGCTGAAATTATATTATATTCATTTTTTAATTGCGCTTCCAAAAGAAAAAGGTTAACAGTTGAATCATCCACAATCAATATATTCGACTCAGATTTTAATTTGTTCATCATTACGACCCTTTTTTATTGTTATCCCAAGTCAGCATCATCACTTTGTTGAAAAATTCTGATTGTTCTTTTTTTCATACATCAAGCAAGGCATGCCCGAAATTCGACGTACAGAAATAGATGGCATTAAGCGTCCCTTAAATCTCATCACCCGACAGCCATGTGGAAATTCAGGATTCCATGTGACATAATAGTGCCTGCATTTATAGCATTCAATTTTTTGGTTTTTCATTGCAATTATTCGTAATTCATTTGAATTTAATTTTTTGGTTGCCAGTTTTTTTTATTTAGATTATATTGGCTTTTAAATTTAATTGCAACATAAAGATGGCTGTTGTAATTTCAAAAAAGTTTCACATATATGTACAATGTCCATGACTTATGGACCAGATGTTCAAAGGCGAATACAATGAAACGACAACTCCTGGCAATCATGCTAATCATCATGATCGTAATGACCCATCATCCCCTATTTGGTGATGATGATAATCCTGAAAAAAAACCGGCCAAACGTGTAACCCTGATGGACAAAATGAAACCCTGGCGTCAAAAGGTAAGGGAGTTAATTGCCAAAAAAAAAGGGTTTGTCTATAAATTATTGAACCCTGACAAAGAAGCCCTTGAAGATACTGAAGACACACAATTGCTTCAAGGCGCTATAGCCAGATTTCGTTCACGTAAATGGGATGAAGTCAACAGTATCACAACACGCATTATAAAAGCATTTCCAGACAGCCCCCACGTAGAAAGAGCCCACTTTATTCGTTCCTTAAGTATGGACCACTTTTTAAGACAAACTCTGCCTGTTGATTTTGAAAAAATTGTTCTGAGTTATCGGGATGCCATTGAAGCCAATCCTGGATCATATTATATACCGCATATCCAACTGGAAATTGGCAACATTTATTTCCAATTGGGAAAATATTTTGACGCACTCCTGTATTATAAGCTGGCTGATAGAAGCAAAATAAATATCCGGCCTGATGTATTACTCAGCTATGGTATATCATATGGACTCATCAACAAAACAGAGTTAAGCATCCAAATATTTAATCGACTTATTCAAAAGCATCCGGCAAATTTACAAGCTGTTAAAGCCAGAGTGGAAATGGCCAAAGCTTTATTTCAACAAAAGGCTTTCTCGGCCTCAATGAAAGTTCTCAATACCATTCGCGAAAAAGATCCGGACATCATTTATGAGTATCCTGATATCCTATTATATGTCGGCTACAATTATTATGAAATGGGTCAATTTAGAAAATCTCGTGATACCCTCTCTCGGACGATTAACTATTTTCCAGACATGGAATCAAACCATCTGGTTTTAACGCGCATCGCTGATTTATATTGGGAAGATGGATTAATAGACAAAGCTGTTCACATATATAATCAGGTATATACAGGTTATCCAGACACTGATGGCGCATTAATCAGTGCCATTCGTTTGGTGGAACATGCGAAAGTGACTGCGAAAGAACGTTTTGCCAAGCGGATTATTCATAAAGTTAAATTCAACCGATTGGCTGAAGAAGTTTATGATGATATTATTCAAAATCATAAAAAAAATCCCCTTGCTCAGTTGGCCTTACTGAAAGTCGCCATTCAAAAGGAAAAAGAAGGTAACTATCAGGCTGCAATAAAAAAAATAATTCGATTGCTAAAAAATTATCCATCAACAAAGTTGAAACCAGATGCTCAGGTTGCCCTCCGATCATCTCTAGAAATGTTGTCTCACCAATATCATGACCAAAAACAATATAATAAAATTGTTAATGATTTTAATAAATATCTCAGATATCTTTCAGTCAAGGATTTTTCCGGAAAATATATGCTTGAATTGGGTAATTCATTCCTTGCCTTGAATTTATATCGACGTGCCCAACAAATTTATGTTCGAGCATCAGAACGTTTCATAAAAAAGGATCAACCCGCAGATTTATTTTTTGGAATGGGCGAAACCGCATTCCACTTAAAAGAAATTAACGAAGCAATGAATTATTTTCAAATATTCATCAAAAAATTTCCTGAGGATTCCCGCTTGAACCATGTTTATTCTCGTCTCGGTAATATTGCCTACAATCAAAAAGAATACACCAATGCAATTGGTCATTTTGAAAATGCCATTCAACAACACACCAGGTATCCTGACCGACTCAAAGATTATTTGAAACTCGGTCGTGCCTATCGTAAAACACAACGATTTGATCGCGCCATTCAAACATTAAAAAACAATATTGATTTATTCTCTCAATATAAAGATGTTCCACTTGAGCATATTTTTGATGTTTTTTATGAAATGGGGGAGGTCTATTTTCAAATTGGAAACAAAAAATCAGCAGCGGTCGCATTTGAAGACGCGCTTCGTTCGCTCCCCAAAGATCAAAACAGTATTCCCGTGCAGTTTCGTCTGGCTGAATGTTATAGTCATTTGCAAGTCAGAGATAAAGCGGAAAAAATTTTGACCCGTATCAAAAATGCAGAAGATCAATTTTGGAGCAAGATGGCTGAAGCCATGATGAAAGAAATCGAAGTCAATCGACAACTAGAGAATTTTAAACAAATAAAACAACAGGCATCATGAAACGCTTATGAATAAATGCCGTATATTATTGATAGAAACCCAATACAAAGATCGGCTTTTTATTGTTCAGACGTTGGATTCTCAAGGATTTGACATTGAAGTGGCCAATGATGAAACAAAAGCGATTGAAAATATTCAACAAAATGATTATCAACTCATAATCACTGAAAATAATTCAACACAAATTGATGGAGACCAAATATTACTCGCTGCCCGCCAGCACAATCCTGAAATGCCTGTACTCATGTTTTCAGGCGCTTGTACACCTGAAAGTGCGGTGAGTACCATGAAAGCTGGCGCTTTTGACATTGTACTCAAACCACTGACAGAGGAAATCATAAAAAAAGTTGTGGCCCGCGCTTTGGCAGCAACAAAGACAGAGCAAATAACGCCCAACAAAAAAACGTCATCTAAACATGTTATTGTGACAGAAAATAATCATATGAAACGATTACTGACCCTTGCCAGAAAAATTGCCAATAGTAAAGCGCCTGTCCTTCTTCAAGGTGAAAGTGGCACCGGAAAGGAATTGTTTGCTCGATATGTTCACAATAATAGTCCCCGCAGTCAAAAATCAATGATTGCGGTCAACTGTGCTGCACTGCCAGATGGTCTTCTTGAAAGCGAATTGTTCGGTCATGAAAAAGGCGCTTTTACCGGGGCCATTTCACGAAAACTGGGCAAATTTGAACTGGCCAACGAAAGCACCATTTTACTGGATGAAATTAGTGAAATGCACCTGAATCTTCAGGCTAAATTATTACGTGTTTTGCAAGAATCAGAAATTGATCGCGTTGGCGGCCATCATCCAATTCCAATTGATGTTCGTGTTGTGGCAACAACCAATCGCGACATTGAAACATGTATTAAAGAAAAAAAATTTCGTGCGGATTTATTCTATCGTTTGAATGTGATTCCATTGAAAATCGTTCCCTTAAGAGAAAGAAAAGTTGATATTCCTATTCTCGCTAATTATTTCATCGAAAAATACAATGCAATTGATGATCGAAATGTCAAAGGGATCTCAGAAGAGTCTCTGAACATTCTAAAAAATATGAACTGGGCTGGCAATGTAAGGGAACTTGAAAATGTTATTGAGCGGGCCATTTTATTAAGTGATGGCAATATTATTCAACCACAAAATCTTTTTATTGGTGAACCCCATAAAGTGCAAAATGAAAAAAATTTACCTCATCAAATTATGAGTGGCACGTTGAAAGAAATGGAACGACAAATGATTTTTCGAACCCTGGACGAAACCGGTGGTAACCGAACCCATGCAGCAGATATTTTGGGAATCAGTGTCAGAACCTTAAGAAATAAATTAAATGAATATCGAAATGCCAATTACGATATCTGATTATGTTTGTTGGAATTTTTTACTTGAAATAATTATTGTTATTGTATATAGATTTAAAATATTTATTCATCATACTTTAAACATTAATTGTCAGTCTGTTATTGGAAAAAGCGATGTAAAAAATCATGAAATGGTTTGATTATTCAATAATTACATGATAACGTGAGACAAAATTTAAGAATAACATTATGGAGGCGACATGCCAGTACAACCATTGTTTGGAAAAACGCATTCCTATCTGTCCAATTCTCTGGATATTACCCAACGCCAACAAGTATTTCTCAGCAGCAACATTGCCAATATGGATACGCCCGGCTACAAGGGTCGTGAAATCGACTTTAAAAAAACATTACAAAATGCAATGGAAGGCACCGGCGCAATGCTGACCAAGACGCATGAACGTCATATGGGCGGGGCAACAAATGAACTCACCTACATTATGTCAACAAGAGACAAAGGAAAGATAGATATAGATATCGAAATGTCCAAACTGGCACAAAACAACTTGAAGCACAGAATGGCAACCGAGGCACTGACTCGTAATTTGAAGAAAATCACTACAATAATTGGAGGTAGATAAAAAATGAATTTGTTCCATTCCATGAATATCAGCACAACCGGCCTGACAGTGAATCGTTTGCAAATGAATGTGATATCAACCAACCTTGCCAATGCAAACACAACTCGCACTGAATCCGGTGAACCTTACCGCAGACAGTTGCTTCATCTAAGAACAAAAGCTGTTGAAGATTTCCAGTCGGTTCTTGATGGACAGGTTCGTGAAAAAAATAAAGATACCTTTTATGGGGTCAATGTCGATTATATTGATAAAGATATGACACCTTTTCGCAAAGTATACAACCCAGGTCATCCGCATGCAGACAAACAAGGATTCGTATCCATGCCCAATGTAAACACAATGCTTGAAATGGCCAATCTGGTTATTGCGAGACGTTCTTATGATGCCAATGTTACTGTTATGAAGACAGCAAAAGCAATGGCTTTAAAAGCCCTTGAAATTGGCAAATAGAGTTAACTTATTTTTAGATGAGAGGTTCTTATGAATGACATTGCTATTCAGTCCGACTCAATGTTTCCACTTTTTCCAGAATCAAAAATTTCTCAAAATCAAAGAAATGTTGATTTTCGAGAGTTCGTTAAAAATGCCATTTTTCGAACTGATCAACGACAAAAAGATGCCAACATTGCCATCCAAAAAATGATGCAAGGTGATGCCGGCATACATGAAACCATGCTTGAAATCTCAAAAGCCGATATATCACTGAGGGTGCTCAATCAGTTTCGGACCAAAGCCATGGAATCTTACAAACAAATTATGCAAATGACCTTTTAATTTTGATATGAATGTCTCAGAGTCTTCGGATGGGCATTATCTGATAATGCCCAATGGGGATATCTCGCCTCAATGCGTGTTATTCCTGATTTATTGACCAACGCAAAGCAAAGCAGTTATCTAAAGTGAATACCTTCATCAAACAGTTTATAGAAGTTTTTCGGTCCATGAGTACCGCACGTAAAGCCATGGTGATAGGGGTTATCATTCTGGTATTGTTGGGATTTGTCTTGATGTTTTACTGGGCGAATCAAGTGGATTACCAGACCTTATACACCAACCTGGCAAGCGATGATGCGGCAGCTATCATTGGAAAATTAAAAGAAAACAACATTCCATACAAACTTGAGGGCGAAGGGACGATTGTCAAAGTTCCGGTGGAACGCGTTTATGAAACACGACTGGCGCTTGCCAGCGAGGGCCTTCCCAAAGGAGACAGTGTTGGATTTGAAGTTTTTGATAATACAACGTTTAGTACCACAGAGTTTGTACAAAAATTAAATTTTCAGCGCGCTCTTCAAGGGGAGCTGGCACGAACCATTTGTCAATTTGAAGAAGTTGACCATGCGCGGGTGATGCTTGTTCTGCCTGAAGAATCTTTATTTATTGAAGATGCTAAACCACCATCAGCTTCTGTTCTCCTCAAATTACGTGCCAAACTCAGACAAGATAAAGTAGCAGGTGTTGTTCATTTGGTTTCAAGTGCTGTTGAAGGACTTGAACCCCATCAAGTGACTGTTGTTGATACAACTGGTGCCATCTTATACAAACAGGATTCTGACGAAGAAGAAGCCATGGCCAAGATGCAAACCGAATATCAACGTAATCTTGAACAACGTTATCACTCTCAAATCCAATCCATGCTAGAGCGGATTGTGGGTGAGGGAAAAGCAATTGTTCGTGTGAGTGCGGATATTGATTTTAACCAAATGGATTTACGTGAAGAATCATACGATCCAGAAATGAGTGCTGTTCGAAGCGAGCAACATAAAGCAGAATCCTCTAAAAAAGAACGTGAAGAAGCACCTGGAAGCACAGAGGTTGAGTCTGGATCTGAAAATCAGGAAAAAAATCTGGCCAGCTTGACACAAAAATCTGATAAAATCGTTAACTATGAAATCAGTCGAGTGGAAAAAAGAATATCAAAACCATTTGGTGAAATTAAAAGACTTTCTGTCGCATCAGTTGTTGATGGCATCTATCAAACAGTTACTGCAGATGATGGAACAGAATCTGTTGAATATCAAAATCGCTCAGATGCTGAATTACTCCAGATTGAAGAACTTGTAAAAAAAGCGATGGGCTATGATGTAAACAGAGAAGATCAGGTACAGGTTACCTGTATGCGATTTACAATTTCCGAAGAAGATATCTTTCCACAAGAAAGAAACTGGCTGGTTTATGGCCGCCCATATATACGCCCAATTCTCAATCTTGTATTGCTTCTGTTGATATTCTTTTTTGTTGTACGTCCATTTTTGAAAGCATTCCGACAAATGGCACAACCGCCTGAACCTGAAGAAGAAGAAGGTGTTCCTGAACTGCCAGAACCTGAAGAGGTTGAAGGATTGCCAGATATCGCAAAGATGAGCCTGCGTGAACGGGTGATCATGATTGCCAACAACTACCCGGAAAAAACAGAAAACTGGGTAAGAGGATGGATAAACGAGGTAGATAAAAATGTCTAATGGAGCAGGATTAACAGTAGAATCCCTGACCGGACCAATTAAAGCAGCAATTTTTCTAATGGTTATGGGTGAGGAATACACAACCGAGTTCTTTAAAAAACTAAATGAGCTTGAAATACGCAAAGTGGCAAGATACATGTCTGATATCCGATACGTACCTCCGGATGTGATGACAAGTGTAATGGAAGAATTTTTGGATAATGTTGAAGCTGATGACCAGCTCATGATTGAGGGAGGAAGCTTTCTTCAGAATGTTGCTGGTAATTCATTGGGCGAAGCAAAAGCTGCTGCTTTATTCAATGAAATAGATGAAGACAAACAAAAAGCGCCCTTTTCATATTTTGAGCGGATGGATCCCAAAATGATGATTGATTTCATCAAGAGTGAGCATCCTCAAACCATAGCATTGATTCTGTCTCATCTTAAACCCTCGAAAGCGGCATCCATTCTCATGGGGCTTCCAAAAAATGTTCAGGGTAGTATATCCATGCGTGTTGCCAAAATGAAACAATTACCCCTTGAAGTTGTTCGTGAAGTGGATCAGGCCATTGAAAAAGAAATTATTGGGTTTGGCAGTTCAATGAGTCGTGAAATTGGTGGCCTTGAAGCTGTTGTCAATATCCTGAACGAAGTAGATGGAGCAACTGAGGATAATGTACTTTCTTGGCTTGAAGAAGAAAAAGCTGAAATGGCTGAAGAAATTCGACAAATGATGTTTGTATTTGAAGATCTTGTAAATATTGATGATAGAGGCATGCGAGAAATTCTTAAATCTGTCGATATGGGTGACCTGAAAGTAGCACTTAAAACAGCTTCGGAAGACATGAAACAAAAAGTTTTTTCCAATCTTTCACAACGCGCTGGAGACATGCTCAAGGAAGACATGGAAGTGATGGGACCTGTTCGTCTTGCAGAAGTCGAGGAAGCTCAATTGAAAGTCGTTCGATTGGCCAAGAAAATGGAAACCGAAGGTAAGATTGTATTAGGAAAGGGAAAAGAAGATGTCCTTGTCTGATGACACCTTTCAGTTTCCGTCGTTTGACGATATTAAGACCACCAAAGAACCGGTTGAACCCGATAAATTGGATGCATCCGAGTTTAAACCCATAGACTATTCTGATACTGAACAAAGCCTTCTTCAGCCGATGCCTCCGAAAGAGGATGTATTTAAATTTCAATCCTTTGATGATATTAATTCACAACTCAAAGAGTGTTCACTTCCAGAAGAAAGAGCGCTCCAAATTGAATTGACTCAAAGGCTTCAAGATGCGAACGAAAAGTTTCAAGAAGCTGAGGAAAAATTCAAACAAGCTGAAAAATCAATTGAAGAAGCAAAGATAAGAGGCGTTGAGATTGAAAAGCAAGCGCATGAAAAAGGAATACAAGAAGGTAGGGCACAAGGTAAAGAAGATGTTATCTCACAATCAAAAATTGTGATTGAAGGCATTGAAAATGTACTTAAAGAAATAACAGCGTATAAAGATGATTTCCCTAAAATTTATGAAAAAGAAGTGATTGGATTAATTAAGGATATTGCCCGAAAGGTGGTTCATGTTGAAGCAAGACTTGATGAAAGGATTATTCTAAAAAATATATATAAAGCGTTTGATATTTTGTCAGATCGTGTTGAAGTGAAACTCAACATTAACCCTGACGACCTTGACTTTGTGAACGACAATCGCCCTGAATTTTTCAGTAATGTCAAAGGCTTACAGTCCATTTCCATTGAAGCTGATGTCGATGTTGAACGTGGAGGGTGTTTTATTGAAACTGAATATGGCAATGTCGATGCTCGTATCCAAACCCAGTTGGAACGTGTTGAATCATCACTTGAAGAATTGTTAAAAAATGCTTGAAAAGGATTGGCAAAAATATTTTAATGTTGTTGAATCAACGAGAACATTAATTCCCACAGGAAAAGTATCCAAAATTACGGGTATTATTGCTGAGGGATATTGTGCAGGCACAGGTATTGGAAGTACTTGTTTTATTGAAAACACTGAAGGCGTCCTTATCAGTGCAGAAGTAGTTGGATTCAATGATCGAAAAATTGTATTAATGCCCTATGGCGAAACTCGAAATATCAGCCCTGGCTGCAAAATATCTTTATCTGATGACCGCCCTTATGTTTCTGTTGGAAATAATTTTTTGGGACGTGTTGTGGGAGGAATGGGACAACCCATTGATGATGGTGGTCCCATTCAAGCCGATGACATATACCCGCTTTATGGCAATGTCGTTAATCCTCTGAATCGAGAAATGATAACAGAACCTGTTGATGTGGGTGTTGGAGCCATTAATTCAATGATCACAATTGGCAAAGGCCAACGAATTTCCATTATGGCCGGATCAGGTGTTGGTAAAAGTATCCTGATGGGTATGATAGCGCGACATACCGCATCAGATATTGCAATTATTTGTTTAGTGGGTGAACGTGGAAGAGAAGTTAAAGACTTCGTAGAAAACATTTTAGGCGAAGAAGGTCGTCAAAAATCAGTTGTTGTGGCTGCAACATCAGATACATCCCCTCTGGTTCGTATGCGTTCAACCTATCTTGCGACAACACTGGCTGAATACTTTAGGGATCAAGGAAAAGATGTTCTTTTAATTATGGACTCCATAACACGATTTGCAATGTCTTCACGTGATGTTGGGCTAGCTGCTGGAGAACCCCCAACGCTTAGGGGATATACCCCATCATTTTTCATTCAGATCCCCAAATTATTGGAACGAGCGGGAAACATTGAGGGAAAAGGAAGTATTACAGGAATTTATACTGTATTAGTAGAAGGGGATGATATCAATGATCCTGTAGGTGACACCGTTCGATCCATTGTTGATGGACATATTGTTTTGTCAAGAGACTTGGCCAATCAGGGACATTATCCTGCAATAGATGTCCTGGGAAGTGTTAGTCGTGTTATGAAAGATGTTGTGGATCCAGATCACTATCAAACAGCCCAACGATTGATTGATGTACTGGCCACTTACCGAAAGTCTGAAGACATAATCAATATTGGTGCTTATGTCGATGGCAGTGATCCCAAAATAGATTATGCAAAGGTAATGATTGGCAAAATCAATGAATTCCTATGTCAGGATGTAAATGAAAAAAGATCCATGCAGGTGGGGGTTAATCAGTTAAAACTCCTATTTTTAAATCAAACGCGATAGTGATCAATCATGAAAAAATTCAAGTTCAAACTGGATGCTGTCCTGAGGTATCGCAAATATCGAGAACGTAATGCACAACTTGAATTGGTCAAAGCCAAAAATGCTGTAATTGAAAAACGCAACCTGATAGAACGTCTCAAACAGAATCGTCATAAAGCAATACTAGAACTAAAAGACCATGAAGACAAGGGAGTATCAGTTGGGCGACATCGATTTTATACCAACTATATAACTGGAACAGATGCAGCCCTTGAAGAAGAGCATAAGCAACTGATCGTTTTGGAAAAAGAAATGCGAAAACATCAGGAGCTGGTAAAAAAAGAACAGATCAAACGAAAAACACTTGAAAAAATTGAAGAAAAACAAAAAAATGAATATGTTTCAGAATTCATCAAATTTGAACAAAAAGCGATGGATGAAATGGTTGTCATCAGGCGGCAGCCTGAGAAGGAGGCAGCATGAATCAACGAGTTTCAGGTAATAGAATTTTATATCGAATTATTTGTAGTGTATTGATTTGCAAACTATTTCTTATCTGCGCACTACTGGGTGTAGACACCCAAAAAAGTATTCCAATCATTGAACCAGATGATGCCATTGCTGAGGACAATCCCGCTCAACAAATGGTTCAAAATGAGCTCACCCTTTCAATGGACAAAATGGAACAAAAAAACGATTTTTATGCAAAACCAGAAAATAATTATTTGGAGTCTGAGGTCATCCAGCGAGAAAGAGAAAAGATGATACGCGAAAGACAGAAACTGGAAAATGAACGTCAGCATCTTGAAACAGTAAAAAAAGAAATTGATCAAAAAATCGAACGACTTTCCAAAGTGCAAGAGACTGTCGAGCAAAAAATAAAAAGACAGGAAACTCTTATCGCCGAATATAAAGCAATGCAAGAAAGTACAATGGATAATCAGTTCAAACATTTGTTAAAAATTTATACCTCCATGCGATCCAAAAAGTCAGCCATGCTCATTGATAAACTCGATATGGACATTGCCATACGTTTACTGTCTAAAATGAAAGGGGAAAAAGTGGGTCAAATACTCAGTTATGTTCCTCCTGAAAAAGCGGCGGCACTTAGCGAGCAACTTGCAAAGTCGTCAAAAGTGAACTAACACCTGAATTATTGCTCTTTTGAAAACTAAATATTATTCATAAATTTTGCCGAGCTATATTTTTCATTGTTTATTAATTGTTAAAGTTTTTTGAACCCCATGACGAATATTAATACAAATGAGGCAAAGAAAAGAAACCTTATAAACTAAAGGTTTCAATCAATAGGCCTTCAAATCTGTATTAAAAAAAACTCTGTTCAAAAACATAATAGTAAGATGACTATAGAAACAATCCAGGTCAAATTCAGCGAACAAATAATCAGAACAATAAAACAGATTTGGATCAATGACGAAAAGGAATATGACTATGACAATAATAAACAACATAATAACCGGACTGGCAAGAAATAGTGAAAGCAATCAAAATTCACCAGTGCAAAAATCTAAGCACGCGGTAGATGCTGAAAAAAAATATGAAAATAGCCAATACGATATTTCATTGCCTGAAGATGTCTTAATAAATTTTTCTGATCAATCTAGAGAGGCAATTTCAATATTAGATTACATTGATGAATTACCAGATGTACGAAAAGAAAAAGTAGCGACACTCAGACAAAAATTTAATGATGAAACATACCACTTTGACTACGAAAAAATAGCCTCAAACATGGTTGATGCCTTTCTACCAGGAAATATTTAACGAATCAAATTAAAAACCTGTTAACTTGAAAAAGGCGAGCCTAAAAGGCTCGCCTTTTTTTATGATTTTTTTTTCAACCAGCCATAATATTCTTGATTTTCCAAACCAATTGTATATACTACAAGTTATATATCAAAAGTTTGAAATTGAACTTAATAACCAAACAATATAATTCCAAATCTTTTTGAAGCGCAATAAGGTTGTTTCAATCAACAATAAAAAACCATAATAAAACAATTTTTATAAACAAGTTATTGCCATAATTGGCACGGTAAGACGTGTGTCTTTTTAAAAATAATCGAAATTTCGTTCAAAAAAAAACACACACAGTTAAATATTTTATTAAAAAGGTTACCTTGAGGTTTTATCTTTGCATATCAAAAGATGGGATGCATAAACAAAGAGCAAAAGGGTATCCGGATAAAGGAATATTTCATTGGTCATCACAGTTGGGGTTGGGGATTTAAAAATCAGCAATAATCCAAAAGATGTGATCATTACACATGCCTTGGGGTCATGCATTGGAATTACAGTATATGACCCTGATGCAATGGTAGGTGGTATGCTCCACTATATGCTTCCAGAATCCACATTGGATCGGAATAAAGCCAGAAAAGCACCATTCATGTTTGCTGATACAGGTATTCCCATATTATTTAGGTCTTGCTATAAACTGGGCGCTGTCAAACGAAGAATGATTGTAAAAGTTGCTGGTGGCAGTTCTATAATGGACGACTCCGGATTTTTTAATATAGGCAAAAGAAATTACGCCGCATTGCGTAAAATATTATGGCGTAACAATGTGTTGATTAATTCTGAGGATGTGGGAGGCAATGGAAATAGAACTGTCCGACTATTTATCTCAGATGGAAGTGTTGAGATGAAAGAATCGAATATCGGTTATCGACCATTATGATATTGTTCAATAATTCTTAAGTTATTCAGGTCTAAAGATTCTTTACGATCATACATAAAAAAATCAATTTTAGCAGAAAACACTTTGATTTTTTTTAAAATAGTGTTATCTATATTTACTAAGGATACATCGTACTGAATCTATTATAAATAACTTGATAGTTGAATTAGTACCATATTTATTAAGATTTATTTCCATTTATGAAAATTCATTTGAATTTTCATAACGAATATTTGAGCGGTGAAAATGTCGTATAATATTCTAATTGTTGATGATTCTCACTCAATGCGCCAGGTGATTCGAAGAACGATTCAAATATCTGGTTTTGATGTGGCCCAATTTTTTGAAGTGAACAATGGAAAAGAAGCGCTTGAATTGTTGGATAATGAAAGGGTTGATGTTATACTGTCTGACATAAACATGCCTGTTATGGATGGCATAACGTTCATACGTTTATTGCAAAAAGATCATATAACCGCCAAAATTCCGGTTATTGTGATAACAACTGAAGGTCGTGAAGCCTGTCTCAAAAATTTTTTGGATCTGGGTGTTACGGCTTATTTACAAAAACCTTTCAAACCTGAAACTATTCGAAATAAACTGAAAGAAATTATTGGAAATGGTCTGGCACCAAAGGATGACAATAGAACATTAAAAGGTTATGAGTTTTAGGGATCCAACCGGCTCATTGTTCTGAAACAGGTTGGGTTAAAAATATGTTATTTAACATATGAGGCAGATACATGCGTGAAATAAAAGTGCTGGTCGTAGATGATTCTGCGATTGTACGAAAAATTATTACAGACCAATTAACAAAAGAGCCAGGTATAAGAGTTGTAGGAACAGCGCCCGATCCTTATGTTGCAAGAGATAAAATTGTTACTCTGAAGCCTGATGTGATCACGTTAGACATAGAAATGCCGCGTATGGATGGTATCACGTTTTTAAAAAAGCTCATGCGATACCAACCTATGCCAGTGATCATTGTCAGTTCATTAACGCCAAAAGGCGGCAAACTCGCACTAGAGGCCATTGAAAGTGGTGCTGTTGAGGTTTTGTGTAAACCCGGCGGCTCATATTCTGTAGGAGATATGGGAAAACAGCTTGCAGACAAAATTAAAGCAGCAGCTCTAGCACGTATCAGACCACCGGAACGATCTCGTAAACCCATAAAAGACCAACCCAAGTTAAGTTATCGAAATCGATCATTGCAAGAAACCACTCATAAGGTCTTAGCGATTGGTTCATCAACTGGTGGTACAGAAGCTCTTAAACAAGTATTAATGAAATTTCCGCCCACAATCCCGGGTATACTTATTGTCCAACACATGCCCCCCAAATTTACAACTGCATTTGCTGAAAGATTGAATGAACTATGTGACATAACAGTTAAAGAAGCGACTGATGGTGATCACGTTCTCACCGGAAGAGCATTAATTGCACCTGGGAATTATCATATGCTTCTTCGTCGAAGTGGGGCACGTTATTTTGTTACTGTAGAAACCGGACCAATGGTTCATCATCAACGGCCTGCAGTGGATGTTTTGTTTGACTCAGTTGCAGAATACGCTGGCTCGAATGCTGTGGGAGTTATTTTAACAGGGATGGGTGCAGATGGTGCGAAAGGGTTGCTTAATATGAAAAATGCTGGTGCACGAACGATTGGACAGGATGAGGCATCATGTGTTGTATATGGTATGCCTAAAGAAGCGGCAAAAATGGGTGCAGTTGAAATTGTCAGCCCATTAAATCAGGTTGCTCAGGAAGTCATCAACGTATTATAACTTCGGCGAACAAATTTGCTAAAAATGTTTAATTCTCCTCGATTACTGGCACATTGCTTATCATATGCAAGTATCGAGATAAAATTATGTGGAGTAAGTATCATATGGAAAATTTCATCAAGTCTATAAACAAGTTGATAGAAACTTTTTTGACAGAAGTTGGAACTGTTGATTCGGATAATATTCAAGCGATGGGTTCTCTAATGAATATTATGGACGAGCTTATTCAACTATCGCAAGAAAAAGATCAAACTGACCTGGTTCGAATTGCCACTGCAATTAAATCAATGGCCGGGTCATTAGCATGGGGAGAACCAGATCATTCCATTGATCAACTAAAGGAAGGGGGAGAATTACTAAAAGCACTTACAGCAGATATTGAAGCGGGAACGCCAATTAATGAAAAAGCCACAGCATATATTCAAAAATGCGGTATTGAAGATGCCTCGTCTCAAAAAAACGATGAACCCGATGATGAGCCAGAAGATGAAGAAGAAGCACCTGCGGAAAAACAAGAACAGCCGGTTGAAGAAGAATTTGTTGTTGACATAAGTCAGGATAAAGAATTGATTGAAAATTTTATTATGGAGGCGCTTGAAAATTTTAGAGAAATTGAAGTCAGTATTGTTGATCTGGAAGATGACCCGGGTAATACCGAAATAATCAATGATATTTTTCGCCCATTCCATACCATAAAAGGTGTTTCAGGATTCCTCAATCTAACACAAATCAACAAATTAACCCATCAAGTTGAAACGCTACTAGATGAAGCAAGAGACCAACGACTGGCCGTAGATGGAAATATTATTGATTTGATTCTAGCAGCAATTGACCTGACCAAAAATATGATCAATTATCTAGATGAACAAATTAAAACTGGATCGACTGAAAACAAGCACTTTGGTGTAAATGCTTTGATTAAGCGGTTACAAAATGCATTGGAAGGTAAATTTGACGAAGAACCCGCCGCGGCTGAACCTAAAAAGCCATCAGATATCATTCCATTAGATGATGATACAGAAGATGACGCAGAACCCGAAACAGAAGCGGACTCTGTTGCTCCACCACCAAAAGCAGAACCCTCTGCACCACAACCAGCAGAACCCTCTGCACCACAACCAGCTGCCCAAGCACCCAAAAAAGCAGCCATCCAATCACCTGCCTTTGTAAAAGTAGATACCCAGAAGTTGGACAATATGATTGATATGGTGGGAGAATTGGTGATCAATCAGGCAATGCTTAATCAGGAAGTTGCGGATATTGTATCCGCTGATAATAGAAAACTGTATAGCAGTATTACACAATTAACACGTATAACTTCTGAAATTCAGCGAATATCAATGTCAATGCGTATGATTCCAATTAAACAGACATTTCAAAAAATGGTTCGCCTGGTTCGAGATTTGGCAAAAAAATCTGGAAAACAAATTGGCCTAAAAATGTTAGGTGAAGAAACCGAAATTGATCGAAACATGGTGGATGAAATCTATGATCCACTTGTCCATCTTGTTCGAAATTCATGTGATCATGGTCTTGAGCCTCCTGAAGAAAGGCGAAAAAGAGGGAAGGCTGAAAAAGGTCTTGTGACACTGAATGCTTATCATAAGGGTGGCAATATTGTAATTGAAATCAAAGATGATGGGCGTGGACTGAATCGAGATAAAATTGTTAAGAAAGCCGTTGAAAAAGGATTGATCAAGATAGGTGAGAATTTGTCCGATCAAGAAGTGTTTGGTTTAATCTTTCAAGCGGGTTTTTCTACTGCGGACAAAATTACAGATGTATCCGGTCGCGGTGTTGGAATGGACGTTGTAAAACGAGTTATTGACAACATGCGCGGAAAACTTGAGGTTAATTCTGAACCAAACAATGGAACAGTGATATGGTTAAAGCTCCCGCTGACATTGGCTATTATCGATGGTATTATCGTACGTGCGGGTAAAAGAGACTATATTATGCCAACAGCATCAGTTCTTGAGTCTTTGAGACCTGAAGAAAGTAACTATAAACATGTTGTCAATAAAGGTGAAATGATACAAATACGAGAAAAATTGTATCCACTTATACGACTTCATGAAATTTTTGGTTTTGAACCAATGCATTTCAATCCTTGGGAAGGTATTGTCGTTGTTGCTGAAAGTGATGGCCGACACAAATGTATCCTGGTTGATGAAATTGTCGGCAAACAGGAAGTTGTTATCAAAAACCTGGGAGGATTGAAAAAAGTTAAGGGAATGGCAGGCGGTGCTATTCTGGCTGATGGACGTGTTGGACTAATTTTAGATGTATCCGGACTATTTGAAATCAGTGAACTCTAATATCCACATTGCCAAAATAACAGATTTTATTAATTTCGTGCGTTGGAGTTATTCCAATGATTAAAACGCCAGATTTAACTGACGAAAATTTTACAAAATTTAAAGATCTTATTTATAATAAATGTGGTATTTGTCTTCATGAAGGCAAAAAAGAACTTGTTCGGGCGAGACTTAACAAAAGGTTACGTCAGACTGGAATAAAGACATTTGCAGATTATTATAAATATTTGACACAAGAGGACAATGGCAACGAGCTTGTTGTGATGCTTGACGCCATATCCACTAATAAAACCAGCTTTTTTCGAGAAATCAAACATTTTGATTTTTTGAAAGAGAAAGTCTTTCCAAGATACGCTGCTGGTGAATATGGAAGGAAGCTTCGATTTTGGAGTGCAGCCTGTTCAAGCGGTGAAGAACCTTATACGCTGGCAATCAGTTTGTTGGATTTTTTAGGAAGTACCAATTATGACATAAAAATCTTAGCGACAGATATCTCCACAAAAGTGCTTGGAGAGGCGCAGCGAGGTGTTTATCCTGTAGATCGTATTGACGATATTCCAAGCTCATTAACACGAAGCTATTTCCAACAAGGTCATGGGCGACAAGAGGGTTTTTATCGGGTCAAACCCAATTTAAGAAATCTAATCTCTTTCAAACGTTTTAACTTGATGGATAAATTCCCTTTTAATACAATTTTTCAATTTATTTTTTGTCGAAATGTCATGATATATTTTGATAAAAAAACACAAGAACAATTGGTGAATAAATTTTATCATTGCCTTATACCTGGAGGTTACTTGATGATTGGTCATTCTGAAAGCTTAACAGGTGTCAATCATCCATTCAAATACATTCAACCCAGTGTATATCAAAAAGATGAATAGACATGAGCACAACTGAAATAATAAATCAAACAATCAACAGTATTTTTGAAGATATGTATTTCATGTTTCCAGAGCAGATAGTGAATCCTGAGAGTCTTTTTACTTTGCCAATGAATACTTTTGTTGCAACCACTCGTTTTACAAAAGATGAAGGCGGAATAAATCTGTATGCAGAAGACAAACTGGTCAGCCAAATGGCCATGAATTTTTTGGGAGAAAAAAGAACCTTTGAGTATATTGAATTGATTGATATTTTTAAAGAGGCTGCAAATGTGATTGTTGGGAATTATATCACAGCCACGAATAAGCCACCGGAAGTCGGTTTTGAAATTCCGGTTGTTGAACCAACAAGAATTATATCATGGAATACAGATAAATCTTATGTTATAGATAGTATTTATGATATTGAAAAATTTTATTTTCGGATCACATTGACAGGAAAATGAATGCATTAGTGTTAAAAATGCACTGATCAATATATTATTGGGAGTTTTTTATGGATGCACAGTTGATCAACCCCTTTATAAAAGCAACATTGAATGTACTGGAAACAATGGCTTTTATGAAAGCTGCACCTCAAATGCCCTTTCTAAAAAAAGATAATGTTGCAAAGGGAGATGTTTCATCAGTTATTGGGCTTTCAGGGGAATCCAAAGGGACCATTTCAATAACTTTTACTGAACCGTGTATATTATCGATTGTATCCAATATGTTTGGTGAAGCAATGACCCAGATCGATGATGAAGTCATGGATGCTGTGGGCGAAATCGCTAATATGATTTCCGGGCAAGCTCGTCAAGCACTTGAAGGTAAAGGAAAAGTGCTTTACGCTGCTGTGCCTACAATGATAAAAGGAAAAGATCACACAATTAGTCACAAAACAACAGCCCCAATCATGGCTGTTCCATTTAAAACTGAACATGGTGATTTCACCATTGAAGTTTGTTTTGAAGATTAAGATTAATAGGAGGAGATATGCCTTTAGATTTGAACATGAACGTTTTAGTTGTCGATGACTTTCTGACAATGCGGCGCATACTTAAAAACATTCTAAAACAGGTGGGATTTAAGAAGATGGAAGAAGCAGAAGATGGTGCGCAAGCACTTGATATGATTAAAAATGCAGACCCACAATTTGATTTAATTATCGCCGATTGGAATATGCCCAAAATGACAGGTATAGAGCTTTTGAAAGCAATCCGTGCTGATCCTGAGTTAAAACACTTACCGGTCATCATGGTTACTGCTGAAGCCCAAAAAAGCCGCGTACTAGAGGCTGTTCAAGCGGGTGTAAGTAATTACATTGTAAAACCCTTCACTGCTGAAACTGTCAAGACTAAACTTGAACAAGTCTTTAAATAAGCACAAAACGATGTATGCCCTCATCATACGTTAAAAAAATGCAACGATAAATGGGGGCTTTTTACGAGTTCAAAACATCCTGCAAATTCAAGATTGTTTCATCAGAGATATTTCGTTGAGCTCGTGCAATGCGAATTGTATAATGACCGAGAGTACGATACAGATCCAGGCAATCAGGCATCCCCTTTGAAATATTCATAATATGCTTATGAATTGTGTGCAAATCTCCACGTGAAATGGGTCCGGTCAATGAATTTGTTATGCCTTGCTTTTCTATATTGTTCAATGTGCCTTGAATGAGTGGTTTTAAAATTTCCAAGGCAACCTCATCAGAAATCCCTGCTTGAATATTTAATTCCCTGGCCAAGTCAAGTAAAGTCACCAAATAATTCGAGGCGACAACTGCTGCAGCATGGTATAATATTTTTCCTTCAGTGGTAACTTCAGTAACATTCGCTTTGAGGTCAATGGCAATTTTTTTACCCAATTCAGTGGCAGCATTCATTCCTTCAACCGAAATATAAATATTTTTAAATGGATTAGGCTTTAAATACTTGATAGGAAAGCTCTGAAGAGGATGAAACGACCCCGCAGAATGCCCCGCCTGGATAGCTGATTGTAAAATATTTGATGCAAGTGATCCACTACAATGTAATACAATGGCACTCTGACGCAATCCATTATTATCAATTATTTGTTGACATGTTTGTTCAATGACATCATCAGGTGTTGTAATAAAAATAACATCTGCCTGTGCAGTAACGTACCATGGGCATGTATCAATTATTTGAGCTTGAATGTACTGATTACTATCCTGGAGGGACTGCATATGTTTTGAAGACAATCCAACTGCAGTATGTCCAACAGCTTGCAATTGTACAGCCAGGTTTGTCCCCAGACGACCACAGCCAACAACAGAAAATCCAATATTTTTCATTTTCTTCCTTTCGCTTATATGGTTCTCAAAAAATACACCCTTTGAATGAATATTCTATTTATACCGAAGAAGAACCTTGCAGCTCCTGCATTAGTTTTTCAATCATCCTTTTTTGCTCAGCCAACGCATTATCTTTTTCAGCTAATGCACTATCTTTTTCAGCCAAAGCAATATTTTTTTCGGCCAAAACATTCTCTTTTTCGGCCAATGCATTCTCTTTTTTGGCCAACTCATTATCTTTTTCAGCTAAAGCATTCTCTTTTTCAGCCAATGATTCATTTTTCGCTTCAATTATACGCTCTAATGACTGCAATTCTTCTATTATTTCATCTTCTGCTTCCATGAGTTGTCTGATTTCATGACTGGCAGTTGCCATATGTAAACGCCTTATTATCGGCTTAAATTTTTCTGGATACTCCGATTCATTGATCAATAGTACATGTTCATCTGATACAATTAAACTTTGATCAAAAATGGCAAGCATTTGCTCCAATTCATTTTTCGCTTCAGAGCTGAGCTCTGGTATGATGATCACGTAGCTATCATGAGTTAAACTTTCAATAAATGGCTCTTTGACATCAATCTCTTCTCCTGAAATACCATCTGAGTATTGACGTTTCACTTTTATAACCGGTCGTTTGATATTTTCCAATTTATGCCCTAAAAAATAAACTGTTAATATTGGAATGGCTCTTCTTTTTACTCTTTTTTGACCTTCCTCTTTTAAAGTATATACACTCGTCGTTTTTTTATACTGCTCTCCCAAATAACGTCTGAATCGCATGATATCTGTTGAATATTTTGCTTTTTGAATTTCAATAATCACCTGTTTGTTAGATTGATCCGGCAAACGAATATTCGCTGAAAAATCTAACCGATAAACAGTTAAAGATCGATTTTCAATGATTATTGTGCTTTCCTGGGGTGAAAAATCAAGGCTTTCAATTTCTTCATCAATAATTGTCGATAATATTAGTTTCGCAATCTCCACGTCTTCCATTAAATATTTGAAGACAACATCATATATTGGGTTGGCAATAGCGGTTTCTGTTCTCATAATCCCTCCTTTCATACTGTTAAAAAATTAAAAAGTGCTGTAAAAAATTCCACTCTTGGGATAGGGGGCATTCAAAAAAAAGGGGACATTTTTCTTAGCCCTGAAAAGGCGTAACATAATAGCCGTTTTTATTTCATCGTATTCATCTTCTTCAATGTAATCATGGTTCAGAAACGAACCAACAAATATTGAATAATGAGGAACTTATTTTCAGAGCTTTCCTAAGATGAATCTTTCAATGCCTGCATAAGATTTTCAATAATCTTTTTTTGCTCTGCCAACGCATTATCTTTTTCAGCTAAAGCATTATCTTTTTCGGCTAAAGCATTATCTTTTTCGGCCAATGATTCATTTTTCGCTTCAATTATGCGCTCTAATGACTGCAATTCTTCTATTATTTCATCTTCTGCTTCCATGAGTTGTCTGATTTCATGACTGGCAGTTGCCATATGTAAACGCCTTATTATCGGCTTAAATTTTTCTGGATACTCCGATTCATTGATCAATAGTACATGTTCATCTGATACAATTAAACTTTGATCAAAAATGGCAAGCATTTGCTCCA
>Ga0272440_1000093_pt1 | contig 71390 bp, 54 predicted proteins | sample SSMMMBAug17_FD_192440 | JGI IMG/M metagenome (GOLD analysis project Ga0272440, IMG submission 192440) | Marine sediment archaeal communities from Little Sippewissett salt marsh, Falmouth, MA, United States - SSM-MMB-Aug17 | ecosystem: Environmental > Aquatic > Marine > Wetlands > Sediment ... | reverse complement strand
GTATCGGAAAAACAAAATCCTGCTTTATATTGGTTCAAGTGCAATTCCGCTTGCTAACGCGCGCGGCTCAGAAAACTTCGGCAGTTTTTAATCTGAGCCGCGCGCGTTAGCAAGCGGGAATGTACTTGAAGCAAATATCAAACAGGCTTTCCGAAGACGCACAAAAGTTAGGCTAATCTAAAATTTGCCGAAGGGCACTATGTTCGAAATGGGCGTAATCAAAAAAGTAGTTTTTCCTTTTTATTTGAATCAGAATTATAAGAATTACCAGTTGGCAAATTACCGGGTAAAGAACATTTTGGGGATCACCCGGATCACCCCGGATCACCCTGGGGAAGGAACAAAAGTATGGAAAAATTATTGTGGAAACCCTCTGAGAAACAGGTCAAACAGAGCAATATGCACAAGTTTATGACTGCGGTTAATCAACAATACAATAAACAAATTACAGATTATACTGATCTCTGGCAATGGTCTGTTGATAATATCTCAGATTTTTGGTCACAGATGTGGGATTTTGCAGGAATTATCGCATCAAAAAAAGCAGATCAGATCATTGATGATTATAAAATGCCGGGAACAAAGTGGTTTAAAGGCGCACGATTGAATTTTGCAGAAAATCTGCTTCGATTCAGAGACAATCAAACAGCAATCGTTTTTCTGGGAGAAAATCAGGTGTATCGTAAACTCACCTGTGCAGAACTATATGATCATGTCGCACGGCTATCAAAGTCTCTCAGAGAGTTCGGTGTGCAAGCAGGGGATCGTATTGCCGGCTTTATGCCCAATATGCCCGAATCAATTATTGCTATGCTGGCCGCATCCAGTATTGGCGCAACATGGTCATCATGTTCACCGGATTTTGGCATAAAAGGTGTTTTGGATCGGTTCGGACAAATTAAACCCAAAGTCCTCTTTTCCGCCAATGGGTATTATTTTAAAGGAAAAAAAATTGACAGCCTCAATAGAATTGAAAACATATTAAAACAGATTGATTCAGTGGAAAAGGTTGTGATTGTCCCTTATACTGATAATAAACCAGATATCAGTAATATTGCCCATTCAGTATTATATGAAGATTTTACATCATCAGAAACTGGCCTGGATATTCATTTTGAACAACTGCCTTTTGATCATCCCTTGTATATCATGTATTCATCAGGAACCACAGGCTTGCCCAAATGTATGGTTCAAAGTGCTGGCGGCATACTGATTCATCAAATGAAAGAACATCTGCTGCATACGGATTTAAAAAGAGAGGACAATATCTTTTACTTTACCACATGCGGTTGGATGATGTGGAACTGGCTTGCTTGCGCGCTTTCTGTAGGGTCAACAATTATTTTATATGAAGGGAATCCATTTCATCCAGGGCCGGAAGCCTTATGGCAGATGGCTCAAGATGAAAAAGTTTCTGTTTTTGGAACCAGTGCAGGCTATATCACAGCTTTAATGAATTCAGGATTAAAACCCAGACAACATTTTGATCTTTCTTCCTTACGCACCATTCTGTCAACTGGATCGCCATTGTCATTGGAAGGGTTTGACTTTGTATATCAGGACATAAAAAAAGATCTTCAACTGGCATCGATTTCAGGTGGTACAGATATCAATGGGTGTTTTGCGCTGGGAAATCCCATCATGCCTGTTTATGCCGGTGAACTTCAATGTCGTGGGCTGGGCATGAAAGTTGAGGCATTTGATGAGAATGGCAAACCTGTTTACAATCAGCAGGGCGAACTTGTCTGTTCAGCCCCTTCACCATCAATGCCCATCTATTTTTGGGATGATCCTGATGGCAGAAAATATCATTTGGCCTATTTTGATGTTTATCCAGGTGTGTGGCGTCATGGGGATTATATTGAAATTAATGATCGCGGAGGCGTAATTATATATGGCCGATCTGATGCAACCCTGAATCCTGGTGGTGTTCGCATTGGAACCGCTGAAATATATCGTCAGGTAGAAATGCTTGAAGACATTGAGGACAGCCTGGTTGTGGGACAAAACTGGAAAAATGATGTTCGGGTTGTGTTATTTGTAAAGATGGCGACAGGGCATTCGCTGAATGAGGATCTCGAAAATAAAATTCGACAAACCATTCGTATAAATGCATCACCGCGCCATGTCCCCGCAAAAATTATTGAAGTTCCCGACATTCCCTATACCTTGAACATGAAAAAAGTAGAATTGGCTGTGAAAAAAACAATTCAGGGAGAATCAGTGTTGAACAAAGATGCATTAAAAAATCCTGATGTATTGGATTTCTATGCAAATATAAAGGTTCTCAATGAAGATTAATTTTTCATGCAAAATAAATCAGCAAAACAACGCTCCAAACCTGTTACAAAATTTTCTTTCTGACACAGAAGGGATTGTGCTATCCAGTTACGTAAGTGTTTCCGGCAGTATGAAAGATCTTCCGGACGTTCGGCCATGCCTGCTGCTTTTTTGATATAATCGGTTTCACTATGGGCGATCCATTCGTTGAGTTTTGTTTGATTCAGAATGCTTTCGCCAACACATGCCGCATGGTGTTTGCCTTTCAATGTAATGACCGGAATGCCCATCCATAAGGCTTCACAGGTTGTGGTTGTTCCATTATAGGGAAATGTATCCAGTGCAATATCTATTTCATTATACAGGGATAAATGTGCTTTTTCATCCTTCACTGTGGCCATTAACTGAATTCGTGACGTGTCAATGCCATGTTCTTGAAAATATTCCAGATATTTTTCCTTAATTCGTGTCGATTTAAACCCATTGGTTTTTAGCAGCAATCTTGAATCAGGAACTGATTTCAAGATGTTTGACCAGAGTGCAATCACATGTTTATTGATTTTGGGCAGATTGTTGAACGATCCAAACGTAATGTATTTTGATGGTGCTTTTTGTGCAATGGATGGCGTCTGTTCTGATGGCGAATAACATAAGAATCCATTGGGCAGATAGATACGTTTTTCTGTACCTGAAAAACGCGACAAATCCGGATCAGAATATTGATCCACAAGACGATAATTGATTTGTGGCAAGCCTGTTGTATTGGGATACCCCAGATATGTCATCTGAATGGGAGCCGGCTTTTTTGCAAATACCATGAGTCGATTGTTTGATGAATGCCCAGCCAGATCCACAAGGATGTGAATACCATCTGCCTGAATCTGTTGACATACCATGTCATCATTCTGATAGTAAATATTCCGCCAGTAAACACCGGATTGTTTCAGGGTGTTGGTGACATTGTCTGGTTTTTTCACATTTGAATAGCAATAAATATCAAATTTATTTTTATTATGATGATTCAATATTGCCTGTATAAATTTTGAAACTGAATGCTTCCGAAAGTCCGGCGAAACATACCCTATACGAATTCGACCACTGTTTTGAGTTATCGGATTTCTTTGATTAAAATCATTGTATTGTTGTCCCCAACTATGATGTTCATTGATAATGGTTTCAGGCGTATGGTCAACACTGTAATTCAATGAAAACAAATAGTTACTCTGGATTTCAGAATCATTGGGCGAAAGTGCCAACGCTTTTTTGGATGAAAGAATCGCGTTTTGAACATCGCCAAATTTTAAGAATAAATGCCCCAAATTGTTATGAACCAGAGGTTGTTCGGGATTGATTGCCAGGGATTTTTCATATGCTGAAAGTGCATCTTCAAAATGTTCACAGGTTTGATACATCGCGCCCAGATTAAAATGAATGACCGGATTTTCAGGATTCAATACCAGTGCTTTTTGATAATGATTAAGGGCCAGATCAAATTGATTGTTATCTTTATAAGCCAATGCCAGATTACTGTGAAGTCCAGAAATGTCAGGTTGAATTGCAATGGCACTTTTTAATAATTGTATTGCGCGATTCAAGTCTCCTGTTTGCATTGCAATGACACCTGAATATTGCAGAGCATCAACATTTTTTGGATTGATTCTTAATATTTTTTGATAGAATTGATTGGCTTGCTGAAAATCGTCATTCTGATGATATTGAATGGCCTTTGCCGTCAGGGTTTGGATGTCAGAGTTCATGATGATGAAAATAACTTCCCCATTATTGATATTGTTCGTTTTGAGGTAAATGTACTGTAGAGACGTAGCATGCTACGTCTCTACACGACCTTATTTTTTTTGAACGATCAAGAAAAATGAGCATGTTATTTTCCGGGCATTCCTTAGTATTCCTAAGAAATATTAATAGAATAACCATCATAAGCAATAGAAATATTCAATTGCGATTCCGGAGAATAAAGTGCCTTATATGCGCGTGTTTCCATCAACATCTTATCCAGCTTGGTATCATCATAAGTCGGTTCTGTATGAAACATGCAATAATGTTTCACATTGGATCTCACTGCCAGTTCCAGTCCTACAACATTACTGGAATGTCCCCAGGTCTTTTTGGTTTGAATTACATCCATCAATGAATATTGTGCATCAAATATGAGTAGATCAGCTTTGCTGAAAAAATCAAGGTATGGTTTCAAATGAATATCTGAATCCAAAACATGTTCAGAATCTGTTGAATAGACTATCTTTTTATCGTTTTTCTGAAATGAATACCCATAGGATTTTCCAGCATGATTCTGTTCTATTCCGTTCACTTGAAATCCACAAATATCATAAGTTTTATCAGTATGTAACAAATGAAAATGCTTTTCTGCCTGCATATATTCAAATGGTACTGGAAAAAATGGTGAACCTTGTTGACTGACAAATGCAGACTCTAATTGATCATGAAATGCATAAAAATCGATGCGGTTTCCTTTCACAAAAGCGGGGGTAAAAAATGGAAAACCATGTATATGATCCCAATGCAGGTGCGATAGAAAAATGTGAAAACGACAGGGCGTATTGCCATTTTTCATAATTGTATGACCGAAATCTCGCAATCCGCTTCCCGCATCTAATAATATGTACTCATTGTCACTGTCTCTCAACTCAACGCAGGATGTGTTTGTTCCATATGTTGAATGGACATGAAATGGCAACTTTTCATCAATGAACCGATTGATATCATCTGCATCAATGAAAGGAACATTTTTTGCTTTATCAATTGCTTCAAATATTTTTTCCCGAATATTGCCAGAATTAATTGAAGCGGGGATTGATCCTCTACTGCCCCAGATTTTAACTTTCATGATTCTAAGTCCTGTCCAGATAGTTTTTCAACAATAATAATTAAGAACATAGTGCCCTTCGGGCAAATTTTAGATTATCCTAACTTTTGTGCGTCTTCGTAAAGCCTGTTTGATATTTGCATCAAGTACATTCCCGCTTGCTAACGCGCGCGGTTCAGATTAAAATCTGCCGAAGTTTTCTGAGCCGCACGCGTTAGCAAGCGGAATTGCAGATTAAAATCTGCCGAAGTTTTCTGAGCCGCACGCGTTAGCAAGCGGAATTGCAGATTAAAATCTGCCGAAATTTTCTGAGCCGCGCGCGTTAGCAAGCGGAGTTGCAGATTAAAATCTGCCGAAATTTTCTGAGCCGCGCGCGTTAGCAAGCGGAATTGCACTTGAACCAATATAAAGCAGGATATTGTTTTTCCGATACATTAAGAATAAAGTATCCAATTATCCACAATAATTCTTAAATCAGATACGTATCTTAAATTCATACGACAAAATAATGAAAGAATCAAGTAATTTGTTTCATTTTTTTTGGCATATGCCAGATTTGTTTGCAATATAAAGTTTGACGATATTTGGGACGGATCATATTGGTAGCATTTTTCAAAATAAAACAATATTTATAGGTGTTTGACAATTCGGACATATAGAGCCATCAAGATCATTTCTTTGAATGCGAAATCCAAACCGGTCAATGAGAAGTTTCCCACATTGATGACAAAATGTGCTTTCTCCAGTATCTCCAGGAACATTACCAGTAAAGACGTAATGAAGTCCAGCATCCATGCCAATTTTCCTGGAACGTTGTAAAGTTTCAATGGGTGTTGATGGGCGATCTTTGAGTCGATAAGTGGGATGAAATCGGCTGAGATGCCAAGGGGTTTCCGGTCCCAATTCTTTGACAATGAAATCTGCCGCCTGTTTTATTTCTTTGGGATCATCATTCAATTCGGTCACAAGCAACGTTGTAATTTCAACAAAGACATTATTATCCTTTAAAGTGACAAGGTTATCAAGGACAGGTGTAAGCTTTCCGCCACAGTATTTTACATAAAAATGATTATTAAAGGATTTTAAATCAACATTGGCAGCATCCAGCCAGGGGCCAATGGTTGTAATTGCATCTTTTGACATATAGCCATTTGATACAAATATATTTTTTATGTTTTTTTCATGTGCTTTTTTGGCGGTTTCCAGTGCAAATTCAAAATATATGGTCGGCTCAGTATAAGTAAATGAAATGCTCTTACAGTCATTGTTTGCTGCTGTTTGTACCACCTGATCCGGAGTCAGATGCATTCCGGAAATTTGTCCTTGATCTGCCGGCATTTGAGCGATATTGGCATTTTGGCAAAACCGACACTTGAAGTTGCATCCTACTGTTGCAACAGAATAACTTTTGGAACCCGGCAAAAAATGAAACAAAGGCTTCTTTTCAATGGGGTCTATATGTTCGGCAACAATGCGATCATAAACATGGGTATACAAGATACCATCTTTGTTCTGGCGAACATGACAAATGCCAAATTGTCCATTTCCAATGGTGCATTTATGATTGCAAAGACAGCACTTGACTGAATTGTCTTTCGACTTTTCATACAGCAGGGCTTCTTTCATATGGCACCTGCCATGACTTCGTTCGAGTCTTCAACTTTCATATCCAAAGAGCGTAAACGAAATGATGGCAATAAAATAACACATATCCCCATAAAGGTGCCAAAAGGACATCGTTGAAGAAATGTACATTTATCGATTAACTCACCAAACATATTCTCTGTACCTTCACCCGGTTGACCTATTGTTTTCCATTCCATGGGAACATTGCCCAGAACTGATTTAAGATGTCGCTTGATTTCACTTCTGGTATAGAGTTGAATCGCTCTATCTGGTATCTCAGGAAACATTGCTTTTATTTGAATCCAGACATCTTTCACTGCAAATTTATTCCAAATACCGATAAACATTCGATCCTTTGTTACTCGTGCAGCTTCTTCCAGGGCACTTTGATAATCATCAGAAAATTCCAATGTATTGATTAAAATAGAAATATTGAAACTATTGTCATCAAAAGGCAATGACGCTGGATTACCCAAATGTAAATCCACACGATCTCCCAGATTTCTTTCTGCAGCGTCAATCATTGCTTGTGATGAATCAATACCCGTGACTGTCAGACCACGTTCCAGAAATTTAAAAAGACGTTGACCTGTTGCACATCCGATTCCCAATACGTGCTCTCCCCGAACAGGCTTTATCATATCAAACATTAAACGATTTTCACGCTCAATAATTTTTCGATTGTCCGGGTGCCTGTACCAGTTATCAAAAGATTGTGCATCAGTATCGTTAAACATATGTGTTGCCATAATTTACATTCTCCAGATGGTCTGAATCGTACCGAAATTTATAAATAGTGAATAAAATAACCTTCACCTTTTCCTTTGATATGTGGGGAAAAAAAATGACCTACCGCCGTTGCAAACGTTCGCGTGTTAATGGGTTTGGTAATATAGCCCGAACATCCAACCTCTAATGCGGCATCGTTATCATCTTTCATGGCATGGGCTGTCAATGCGACTATGGGGATATTTTTTGTTTTATCATCATTTTTAAGAATTCGTGTGGCTTCGATACCATCCATACCTGGCAGGGCAATATCCATCAAGATTAAATCCACCTGCAATTCATTTCGTGCCATCTGGATGCCATCTTCTGCATTTTCAGCTTTTAAGACCTTGTAGCCTGCTATTCCCAGAAGATCTGTTGCCATTTCCATATTCATTGGATTGTCTTCAATGATTAATATATTTTTTTGTTTCATAATATCAGTCCTTTTGTGCAAATGCGGTGGACGTAATCCCAAAAAGTCGGGCTTTTTGAATGCGCCCAATTCGGTTAATATGATAATATTTTATTCGTGCATTCCTCAGTCTCTCGTATGACCCGGCAAAGTATAGGTGGTACAATTCCCTGTAGAGCAAGTTCGCGTTTGAGAACTGACACCTGATGGACTCCCTCCCTGACCCATCGCATAACTGGCTTTACTCATAACTCTTTCAAATTCTTCAGATGAACATTTTGGACATTTCATCTCAACTGTATCGTTGGAATTCATCACGAGAATTTCAAAGAATTCGTTACACTGATTACATTTAAATTCATAAAGCGGCATTGGTTTACCTCTTAGTTATTTACATTTTTTTGAAGATTATACCTGTATTTTTACCTAAAATCAAAATATTTTTTTTGCATTAATTGTGCATCACTTTCACTGAAAACTTTTTCAAAAAATATACAGGATGATATGTCATTTTTGCCTTTCTCAAGCCTTCATCCCCCAAATCCTGCTCTCGATTCACCCATTTATGATCCTTGGCGCCATGAGATAAGAACAATTGATTAATTGCTTGATATGCGCCCTTATACATGGGACATCCTTTTTCAAAATGAATGATAATCATATCCTCTGAAAAATATTCTGCGACAGTATAGGCTGTAATCAATTGATTGACAAAAATAACCCCCCCACAAATATTATCAAATATGCGATAGGCATCCATTACATTTGCAATAGCTTGATTTTCCAGAGTCAAGGTTTTATCGGACTCGCAATCTCGCCACGTACACCAATCTTCCTGCATGGCAAGTGTTTCATCAATACGCTCAGGATTCAACGAATAATATTGATAATCATATTTTTTCAGAAACTGATTTAACAGATTCTTTTTTTTATGATAACGATTTCCTTTTAATTGAACCAAATCAGAAACATCATAAACATAATCCCAGTGATCCCTTTCTTCAACAATATCCAATACAAGCCCACCACAATCTTTCCAGATATCAAGCAGTTTTTCAGGGACCCTCGTAAATTGTACCGGTAATGACATTTGTTTGAACACAGACAGCCAGTCCACTTGATACCAATTTCCCACAGGTGCCCAAAAAATGTTTTCAGATTGTGTTTGTTGAAGCCATATCAGTGAATCGGTATATTTCCACATTAATTGATATGCATCAGCCCATCCAATGATATTGACCAGGCTATAATCTGAAGATTTTTCTGGTGTAATAGCCAGGTATTTTAAATATTCTTTTTGATTGTTCAGCGAAACAGGTTCTAAGCCTGAAATCATATTGTCTCCTGTATATTTTTTTATTTTCCGGGAAAATGATCTGAATAATACAGTTTAAATTTATTTGCACTTTCCTGTATCATCAGACATTCAGTACCTGATATACCATTAACCAGTTCAATACCGGCATCAGGCCCCATTACCATAAGTGCTGTTGCGAGACCATCTGCAAAAGTACAGTTGTCAGAAATAACAGAGACACTGACTATACCATTGCTCACAGGCTGACCTGTTTTGGGATCAATCACATGAGAATAGCGATTGTTGCCATCAATAAAAAAGTTTCTGTAGTCTCCACTTGTGGCAATGGCTTTATCCTCAAGAGGTAAGGCAAAGTATACATCATGAACATCCGCATCAATTTGCGGACGATTTATTCCGACGCGCCAGGGGGTCCCATTAATTTTTGTGCCTTTAGCAAATACCTCACCCCCAATTTCTACCAGATAATTATCAATACCATGTTTTTCTAAAACCACTGCAATCTGATCTACGCCAAATCCTTTGGCAATAGATGCCAGATTCAGCTCAAGATTGGGGATTTTTTTTTGAAGATGGTGATCTGTAATCATAATGTTGTGAAATCCAACCTGTTTTAAGCATTGTTCAATCTGGCTGTCATCGGGCTTTTTTAGATGATGTTTTGTATGGCCAAATCCCCATAAATTAACAAGCGGTTTAACAGTGCCGTCCCATGCACCATTGGTCATTTGAAATAATTTGTGCGCCTGTGTCATAACCTGATAAAAAGGATCTGAGATGGGCACGGATGATGAGGTATCTTTCATTTGATTGAATACTGATATTTCACTTTGAGAATCAAATGTGGACATACTGTGGTTAATGTCTCTTAATTTTTGCGTAATGCCATTTTTCAAATCCTGATGATCAAAAAACAGCCCGACATTGTATTTAATATGATATGATGTCCCCATTGTTCTGCCAGATATCAAGCATTCGCGTTGAAAATGACAACCAGACAGACAACAGATAATTACCGACTGTATTAAAACATGTTTGATAGTATTTGGACAGGCATGAAAAGCCAGGATGTTATACATGAAAATCCTCCTTTTTCATCATGTTGGGGTTCAGGAATTTGAAAGGGATGCTTTTTGATTGCACAGTTGGGATAATACGATTGAATATCCAGGGTGATACGTTGTTCTTTTGCATTGGTAATTGTAAGGCTTTGCGGGGTATAAAAATTATTGTTTGTTTGATATTTATTAAATGTCATTCGATACATTAACTTATTAAAATAATTATATTTTTCAAATGACCGGACATGGGTTGCAGAATAATCAAACATGACTTTGAGTCTTGTCTTTTTTATGATGCCCTTTGAAAGTAAAAGAACTTTTTGTTCAGAACAGGGATCAAAGGCTGCACGCATATTAGGTTCGACAGGTAATTGTCCATGAAGAACTGCTATTAATTCAAAGGGTTGTATGTTTATAGGACTCATATACTGTAGTGATAATGCGCCAGGGTTGATATAATATGGCTTTTCCAAAAATCGGCTATTGAAAAAAATCTTTTTGTTATTGGATATGAGTTGAAATGGGGAACCAATGACGCCAAAAGGGGTTAACATCTCTGCACGCAACTGATCTGGTTTTCGAGAAATAAAGGCAACACGCTCATTAATATTGAATGCAAACCCATTTGTTGATACCTTTGCAATACCTTTACAAGATATCAACAGATCATTTGTTTCCGAAATACGTTTGAAACATTGGGCCGCGGTTTCACCATCACGGACTTGTGGTAAGCGAAATATAGTACATCCATGAAAGAATACCACGATAAGACATAACAAAAAACTAATTCGTATTCGTTTTAACATTATTAAGTTGAGTTTCTTTTCCATTTTTCGATTGACTGGTTGAATAAATATCCTGAATTTTTTGTTCAATAGATTGACGATTCTTCGGTTCTTTTTGAAATTTCAGGGCTTTTTCATAGTAGTTCAGGGCTGTTCTCAGTTGATTCAACTTTTCATAAACATCCCCCATATGCTCAAGGATAATTGGATCTTCAGGTACCAGTTTAATGGCTTTATTTAAAAAGATTTCTGCTTCGTCATATTGCCCTCGCCTGAAGTAAACCCATCCCAGACTGTCCATAATGTAGCCATCGTCGGGCTTTTGTTTCAAAGCTTTGCGGATTAAGGTTTCTGCCTCATCTAAATGAATGCCTTTATCAGCATAGGTATACCCCAAATAATTGAGTGCATTGGCGTTATTGGGATGCAATTCGATCACACGCTTCATCTGATTTATCGATTCTTCTTTTTTGCCCCATTTATCATAAACCACACCCAGACGAAAAAGCAGTTTATAATTGGTATCATCTATGGCCAGTCCTTCTTTGAAAGTAATTTCTGCTTTTTCATATGCCTGGGCTTCCTCATGAATGGAACCGAGAAATAAATACAGTTCTATATCGTCTGGCGCATTTGATATTAATTGCTCTATCAAGTCGACTGCCTGTTGAAATTTTCCCTTTTTTTGAAATAAGTAAGCCATACGAAGGGCAGCATTTTCAAAATATTCTGATGTCGACTCAATACGTTGATATGAAACCAACGCCTTTTCATCCTGATTGTTTTCTTCATAATGGATACCTAAATAATAGTGAATCCCATTTGACCTGGATAATTCTTTCTGAAGTGTTTCCAATGTAAATACAGCAACATCATGTTGTTTTTTCTCGAAAAAATGTGCGGCAATCTTTTTAATCAGTTGTGGATATTGTTTCAATTTTTCAACAATTCCCAAAAAGGTTTTTCTTGCCTTTTTTAAAGAACCCTTTTTAAAGTAAAAGGAACCAAGTTCTATTCTTGCATGTATGTTATCAGGTTCTTTGTCTAAAATGTTTCGAAATGTACGAACAACTTTTTTGTCCCTATTTTGTTCAATATAAATGTGAGCCAGTTCAAATTGAGGCTGAAGCGTTTTTGGAGATAATTTGCAGACCATTTTAAAATGTGAGACAGCAGCATCAAGATTGCCTTGATTCTTTTCAATTTGCCCCAAAAAAAAGTAAGCGATATGTGATTTGGGATTGATTTTTATTAACCGACGATAGATATCTTTGGCAGGTTCAATCTGCTCACTTTTTTGGTAAAGTTCGGCAATCAGCAGATAAATATTTTCTTTGTCTGGTTTTAAGCGCAATGCTGTTTCATAGGATGAAATGGCTTTATCCATTTTATCCATCGCCTGATAAATACCGCCCATAAGCAACCATGTATCGAAATGATCTGGTGATTGTTCCGCAATATTTACAAGTATTTCCAATGCATTCGTATATTCTTTTGCTTTGATATATGCATTGGCCAGTTCTTTTTTAAGGTAAACAGCATCGTCCATCTGCGCGGCTTTTTTCAAATGGTTGATATATGCAACCAGATTGTTTTCTCTTTTACATAACTGAGATTCCATGTAGTGATAGTAAGCATTACCCGGCAGGGATAATTGAGGTTTTTGTGTAACAGATGGTTCAATGGGCGTTATTTTATTAATCTTTTGAGTTTGATATGTGCTGCAGGATGTAAGACAAATGAGTATCAAGCTCATCGCATATATTTTAATTAGCTGGTATGTTTGGGTCAAAATGAAACTCCTTAATAATCGGTTTCAAAGCTGCCATTAAATGAATCAAAATCCTTTATTTCACTCATAAAAAATTCTTTCATTTTTTTGATCACATTTTTTTCTACCTGGCGGACACGTTCACGAGATATTGAATAGCTGTTTCCAATTTCCTGAAGCGTAACCGGTGTATCTGAAAAAATCCGATTGTCAAAAATAAGTCGCTCACGATCATTTAATTTTAAACGGAATTCACTCACTTTTGAGCGTAAAATCGTCTCCATCTCTTTTTTTGCAACCTGAGTCTCAGCAGATTGCTCTGGTGCGGCTAAAAAATCAATTCTTTCGGTTTCAGATTCGTTTTTAAGGGGAGCATCAAGGGATAAATCATTACTATTGAGGCGCTGATCCATATCAACAATTTCACGTTCAGTGACCCCGAGACGCTCAGACAGCAAATTGGGCTTGGGATCAAAGCCCTGATCAATTAACTTTTGTTTTTCTTTTTTTAATTTAAAAAACAGTTTACGTTGTGCCTGGGTGGTGCCAATTTTTACCAGACGCCAATTATCCATAATAAATTTTAAAATATAGGCTTTGATCCAAAAAGAGGCATAATATGAAAACTTGACATTTTTGTAAGGATCAAATTTTTTCACCGCCTGCATCAAGCCGATATTACCTTCCTGGATTAAATCAAGCAGATTTTGCATCCAGATTCGTTGGAATTCCATAGCAATTTTTACCACCAGACGCAGGTTTGATGCTGTTAATCGATAAGCAGCGTCCGGATCGCCATCTTCCTGAACACGTTTTGCCAGTGCGATTTCTTCTTCACGTGTCAGAAGTTCATATCTTGAAACTTCTGCAAGATAGCGTTGAAGTGGGTCATATTTTACCAGTGCTTTGTCACTGTTTTTTTTGACAACTAACGCTTTTGATTTTTTTTTATTTGCCATAAAGATATCCATCAATATATTGAAATAATTTCTATTATTACAGAAATTATTTTTTGGTTCATTTTTTTGTAGACATTTTACAAATCGTATGATAATTACAAATTTTTTTAAGCGCCTGTAGCTCAGCTGGATAGAGCAACGGACTTCTAATCCGTAGGCCGCAGGTTCGAATCCTGCCAGGCGCATAAAATATTACATTATGAAATAATGGCTGTCAAGAAATTATATTTTTTATCATGCGAGTTCAACGCGAAATTTCTTGTGTAAAATGGTCGTTCATGTCTGTAAACACATCAAACAAACGCAAACCAAAGTCAAAATAGTATCCCAAAACACTTCCAGTATAAACGTTCGACAAGTTTATCAAATGTGCATATCAATATTGAGTAATGATGTTCTTTTCATAAAATAATATTGACAATATTATAAAAAAACAGTTACTATTAATGATTTTGTTCGCAAAATCTAATTAATTAAAAAGGGAAAAATACAGTGAATTTTAATCCTTGCATGAAACACAACCTCGTAAGAAAAACTGTACGAGAATTTGCCGAAGCCGAATTGGGTCCCATTGCCCACGATATAGACAGGGATTGCCGGTTTCCGGTTGAAGTTATTGAAAAAATGCGACCATTGAATTATTTTGGACTTCAAATTCCACAAGAATATGGTGGTGCCGGTATAGACAGTATCAGTTATGCCATTATCATCGAAGAAATATCACGCGTCAGTGCTGCCATTGGTCTTTGTGTGACTGTTCATAACAGTGTGGGAACTTATCCCATTTATTTATTTGGTACGGAATCTCAAAAAAAGAAATTTTTGCCGCCATTATGCACTGGTGAAAGAATTGGCTCTTTTTGCCTGACTGAAGCCAATGCCGGCTCTGATGCAGGTGGTGTGGAAACTTATGCTGCCATTGATGATAACAAATTTATCATCAATGGTACAAAAATATTTGTAACCAATGGTGGCGTTTGTGGCAGTGCCTTGATTTTTGCAAAAACCGATTCCCCAAATCCTAATAAAAATACGGCTGTCTTTATCGTTGAAAAAGAAACGCCAGGCTTTTCTGTGGGCGAGATAGAAGATTTATGCGGTATGCGTGCCAATCCGGTGTCATCACTCTTTTTTGAAGATTGTGTTGTTCCCAATGAAAATTTGTTGGGAAAAGTTGGAGATGGTTTAAAAATTGGTCTGGCGACACTGGATACAGGTCGTATCGGTATTGCAGCACAGGCGTTGGGTATTGCTCAGGGGGCATTTGATGCCTCAATTAAATATTCTAAAGAACGTCAACAATTCAAAAAAAATATTTCATCCTTTCAAACCATACAGAATTATCTGGCTGATATGGCAACTGAAATTGATGCAGCACGTTTATTGTTATACAGAGCGTGTGCGTATCGTGATGAAAATAAACCTTTTGGTGCTGAGGCTGCTATGGCAAAGCTGTATTGCAGTTCAGTTGCAGTGCGTGTAACAAATCTGGCGGTTCAAATTCATGGCGGATATGGATACAGTAAAGAATATGATGTTGAACGTTATTTTCGTGATGCCAAAGTGACAGAAATCTATGAAGGAACCAGCGAAATTCAACGCGTAATTATTTCACGAGCTGTTTTAAGTAAGCCTACTTAAAACAGTCCGAATCAGGATATTCCAAGGAAAATTACATTGAAAAAGTTAAAACAAAACAAAACATTAAAATTGGTCGTCTGTATTAAACAGGTTCCGATGGTTTCTGAGTTACCCTGGAATTCAAAAACCGGTTCACTTCGCAGGGAACTTGCTGAGGGCATGATGAATCCATCATGTAAACATGCACTCGAAGCTGCCTTGCAGATCAAACAACATCAAGGTGCCTCTATCGTGGTTATTTCCATGGGCCCCCCTGCAGCAGAGGAGATACTCCGTGAAGCATTAGCAATGGGTGCTGATCATGGGATTTTACTTTCCGACAATCGATTAAAAGGTTCCGATACGTTGATTACTTCACATGTTCTGGCAAAATCAATTCAAACCCAATGCAAAGACTTTGATCTGATTCTTTGTGGATGCCATACAAGTGATAGTGAAACCGCTCAAGTGGGACCTCAAATTGCTGAAGAATTAAATGTGCCTTGCGTTGCATATGTGGATCAATTAACACCAGACAAATCATATGTTACGATCAGTCGAAAAAGTGATGGTTTTGTTGAAACGCTTGAAATGGATTTTCCAGGCTTGTTGACAATCAGTACTGCCTTTTATCTACCACGATATGCCCCCCTCAAAGGACTTCATAATGCCTTCCAATCACAACATATTGACATAATCACCATTGAAGATATTGGATTGCCCAAAGATTTTTCAGGTGCTAAAGAAACACCAACAAAAATTGTCAACGTGTACTCACCTGATACAAAAAAGAACAATGTTATTCTGAAAGGGTCTCCCAATTATGTTGTGGATCAATTATTAGAGCAATTTGGAGATAAGATCAGCAGTGTAATATTGAAATCATTAGATTAAATATGAGGTTGAAATCTCACGAAAATTGTTTTGCCAAAAATTCCATGTTATTGTAAATTTCACGTACAAATTTCAGGTCGCCTACTTAATTTGATTTTTTCGTTATTCCTTCAGGTTATAAAGGCATAACTTTTGAAAATTCAAGGAGTAGACGCATGCTAAAAAATAGCCTGTGTAACAAATATTTTCTTTCATATCAAACATATATATTTTTAATAATTATTACTTTATCATTTTTATCTGGTATTGCATCGCTTGGTGCGGAATCAGAAAATATAATTCTTCAGTTGGCATGGAAACACCAATTCCAGTTTGCAGGCTATTATGCTGCATTACATAAAGGATATTACAAAAAAGTTGGACTGGACGTGACGATCATTGAAGGCGGCGAAGGTCGGTTTGCACGTGAGGAATTGCTTGAAGGTCGGGCGCAATATGGAATTGCTGGCTCGGAATTGCTTCTTCATCGTAAGGATGGAGAACCATTTGTTGTATTAGCTCCCATATTTCAGCATTCTCCATCCATTCTGCTGGTCAGAAGAGATTCTGGCATTAAGAACCTGCAGGATCTCATCGGTAAAAAAGTTATGTTACTGCCCGGAAAAAAGGATGCTGACATTCTTGCATCATTTTTAAATGAAGGCATATCGCTGGATTCAATTCATAGACTTGATCAATCTTATAATTTAAATGATTTAATAGAGGGCCGAACTGATGCTGTCAGTGCTTATCTGACAAATGAACCATGGCTCCTGAGCCAACAAAATGTTGAGCCAGGTATCATTTCCACGCAAACCTATGGCGTAGATTTTTACAGTGATTGTTTGTTTACAACTGAAAATGAACTTGAAAATCATCCCCAACGCGTCGCCCATTTTTTGAGTGCTTCTTTACTCGGATGGGAGTTTGCCATGGCACATCCGGAGGTTATTATCGATATCCTTTTACATGATTATGATGTTCATAAATCGCGTCAACACCTCAGATACGAAGCAGAATCGATTCGGAAAATAATTATGCCCCGGCTGGTTCAAATTGGCCACATGAATCCAGGCCGATGGCGTCATATTGCCAGAACATATGAAAAATTAGATTTGATTGATGCCAATTATCAGCTGAATGATTTTTTATACAACCCCAATGATAAAATTGATTATGCATGGTTAAAAAAAATCTTCCTCTGCGCAATTGCACTTATTTTTTTACTGAGTATGGGCACTGCTTTTTTAATATATTTTAATCGAAAGCTAACCATTGAAGTGAATCATCGAAAAAAAGTTGAAGAAGATTTGCGCACAAGTGAAAAAGAAATTCAACGCACTCTGGATGCCACTGCTGATGGCATCTGGTCATGGAATTTTAAAACCAATAATTTGCATTTCAGTCCCAGATATTATGAAATGCTTGGCTATTTACCAAATGAATTCCAGGCAAACTTTGAAAACTGGTTAAACCTGGTTCATCCTGAAGACAAAGACGAAGCCCTGGCCGTTGCCAATGACTTCTTAAAAACAAAACCCGACTTATATGAAAATGAATTTCGCCTGAGAACCAAAAGCGGAGACTATCGCCGGGTAAGAACTATTGCAAAAGTAGTTGAAAGAGACGTAAATGGTGAGGCTGTTTACATGATCGGCAATCATGAAGATATTACAGAAAGAAAAATGGCCATTGATGCACTCATTGATGAACAAAAACGTTTTGAATTGGCGATGCAGACGGTCAACGATGGACTCTTTGACTGGAATTTAAAAACGAATGAAATATATTACTCACCTGTCTGGAAAAAACTGCTGGGTTATGAAGACCATGAAATCAAAAATGAATTCTCCGAGTGGGAACGTTTGACAGATACAGACGATGTCAAAGCATCCTGGAAAATAATGAACGAGGTTATCGATGGCAAAAGGAGTAGTTTTGAAAGTGAATTCAAGATGCTTCATAAGGATGGCCACTGGGTCGATATCCTGTCCAGAGCAAATGTTTTTTTCGATGAAAATGGTAAAGGCTTCAGGGTCATTGGCACACATGTCGATATCACTGAGCGGAAGCGTACCGAAAAACATCTCCAGCACTCCCAGAAAATGGAGGCTATTGGAACTTTAGCTGGCGGCATTGCGCATGATTTTAACAATATGCTTGGAATCATCACAGGAAATCTGTCTTTTATTCTCAGCAACATGAATAAAGAGGATGAATTATACGAAATCCTCTCTGATATGCAAGAATCATCGAAACAAGCCCAAGGCCTCACAAATCAACTTCTGACCTTTTCCAAGGGAGGCGCACCAGTTAAAAAAGTGACAGATATTAACAACATTGTCAGGAATGCAGCGCGATTTTGCACCAGAGGTACGCAGTCGAAATGTATATTTGAATTGTCAGATAATTTATGGCCGTCTGAGGTGGATGAAGGTCAGATCAACCAGGTTGTCAACAATATGGTAATCAATGCAAATCAGGCCATGCCAAATGGCGGACAAATCAAGATTCGTACAGAAAATATACACATTAAAACGGGTACCGATATCCCTTTGCAGGCAGGACCATACATCAACATTATTTTTAAAGACCAGGGAACCGGGATTTCACAAATACATCTTTCTCATATATTTGATCCTTTTTTTTCAACCAGGCAAAAAGGGAGCGGCCTGGGTCTGGCAACAACATACTCTATTATCAAACGACATAATGGACATATTACAGTGGATTCAGAAATTGACAAAGGAACTATCTTTAATGTTTATCTTCCCGCTTCGACTAAAGAATTCAATGTGCATGAAAAACCAATTGATTCAAAACATCATGGAAATGGCAAAATATTGATTATGGACGATCAGGAAGCCATATTAAAAATGGTGCAAAGAATGTTAAAACTAATGGGATATCAAACTGCCTGCGCCCTCAATGGCACTCAAGCAGTTGAAATGTATAAGAACGCTCATGATGCAAACGATTCTTTTGATGCAGTTATTCTTGATCTCACTGTCCCTGGCGGTATGGGAGGATTACAAACAATTACCGAACTATTAAAGATTAATCCTGAGATTAAAGCCATCGTCTCAAGTGGGTATTCTAATGATCCCATCATGTCAGATTATGAGGATCATGGCTTTCGTGGGGTCGTGCCAAAGCCATATTCAAAAATGCAATTAGCTGAAGTTCTAAATGACGTGTTGGGTGTTATTCATAAAAATTCCAATATCACTGTCAATAACAATATTTCCTGATTGTAACTGTGCATCGGGCTTATATACAAGTAAGTTAGGGGAAAACTAAAAATAAAAAGGCATAACTTTAATTCCCCTAACTTATACATACGCCCTGTTCATCTTGGTGATTTCAGCTAAAAAGCAGGATTATTCCAAACAACGTAATCACCATAGCACCCATAAAATTCAGCATACTGTGCATAAACCGATACAACTTTTGCGAGGATTTACTCATTGTCGTCATGGTATTTCTTGAAAAAATAGCAACAGCAGCAAAGGCACTGGTGGTGAATCCCATTCCAATTGCCATTGTCAGCAATGCAATCAATCCAATTTCAATGATATTGATTGATATGGTATAAATTAATATAATTGCTGCTCCCGGGCAGGGAATCATGCCTGTTGTAAAAGCGACAAACAATAGTTGCTTAATATCATGATTTTCAAAATCAGGTTCATTATCATTGTTTCTCATGTCAATTATGGCATGGATAAAAAGAAAAACCCCAATAACAATTAATAATGCATAACTGACCCGCTCAACGGGTAGTGATGAAGAAAACAACACCGGTGATTCAAAAAACAGCTTCATAATCAGTACAAAGATCGCACCGGATATCGCATGTGTAATAGATAGCGCGAATGCCATCAAAATACCCAAACCATAATTGCCGGGTCTTGCAATAAAATATGATGATACAATTGATTTGCCATGTCCTGGCCCTAAAGCATGAACAATACCATAAATAAAAGAAAACAAAAGAAACAAAAATATAGACATCCCCCAATAATCTTTTTTAATATCATTACCAAACTCGGTCAAAAGATCTTTGATTATTGCCTGCCATTGATTTACCAGCATGACAATTGTATGCCACAAACCAGGTGTTTGTTTCTCTTCGGTTGTAATGATTTTTGGTGGTAAGTTTAGTGTATTTGATTCTTGAGAAGATGATATGGTTTTGTTAAACTGAAGCTTAATCCCTTTGGGGGTGATCTGTCCCATGTAATATGCAAACAATTTTATGGGACCAATTGTATGCGTAATACTTAAGGCGTCAGATTCAGAAATCAACATTGACGATATTCGAATGCTGGTATAAAAGGAATCGTCATAAACGCTCATTTTCACTGATGATGTGTTTTGTTCTGCTGCCAGATAACACGGAATAAAAAAATCATATACCAGTCCTTTTGTCGTGACCTGTGCATTGAAATCTTGTGCAACGACATCTGATTTTTCTTTATTTTGAATGTGGATATGTTGAAAATAATTGTGCTTGACTAATGAATCAAACGCGCCTTTCTTGATGCTTTTTACATCATCTGGGGTTAATGACAGTTGATCAGGATCATACCCGGGTGCAAATGAACTGAGCATATTGCCAGAAAACATTCTGTCCAGCACCCAATGGTTGTGAAATCCGGCCAGACCATGATCATCAAATACAACTGTGATGGAACAATCTATAAATACATGCGGATGAGCAAATACGATTGAAGGGTTGATAAATAGTAATATAATAACAATTAATTTTTTCATGAATGTATTGAACAAAAATTACGTTAGAGCTTTTCCAATAGTCGAACATGAATATTATCAAACCCACCATTTGACATGATGATGATCAGATCATTTGCCTGAGCTATACTTACAACAAAATCAATTATCTGATCGGTTGTTTCAAAATAATGGGCATCCTGGCCTTTTTGTTTCAGCATGTTAACCAGTTCCTGTGATGAAAAACGTTCATGTTCAGGGATTTTTTCCAGAAGTGGTGCCTGTCTGATACAAACAATATCAGCAGGATAAAAGGCATCCGGATAAACATTCTGAAAAACACGTCGGCGGCTGGAGTTTGTTCGGGGTTCAAATACAGCAATAATGCGGCCATTGGTATAAAAAGGTTTGACCGCTTTCAGGGTTTCAAGCACTGCAGTAGGATGATGAGCAAAGTCATCCATTACAGTTATGCCATTTTTGAGTCCTCTTATTTCCTGTCGTCGTTTAATTCCCTGAAATGATTCAATGGCTGTTGCCATATCTAATTTATCGATTCCCAGATCTGATGTTACCGCAATAACAGCAAGTATATTTGAAAGATTATGCGCGCCCATCATTGGTGATTTAAAATGATAATAGAATTGATTGTTGGAATATACATCAAAGTGTGTCCACGGCGGTTCATATTGCACAGATTGAATATGCCATAACGAATCTAAATTACCATAGGTTTCACATCGGCATGGCGTCTCTTTGATCAGCTCTTTCACATTGGTATTGGGATTGAAGGCTACCAGCAAACTTTCCCTTGATAACCCCATAATCAGACGACGAAAAGATTTTTTTACATGGGATAGATCTCGATAAATATCTGCATGATCAAATTCAATGCTGGTCAATATGGTATGTGAGGGTTTATAATGAAGGAATTTTGGAGATTTATCAAAAAAAGCCGTATCATATTCATCACCTTCAACCACCATGTAAGGCCCATTTCCAATACGATAATTACTTGAAAAATTTTGAACAATACCGCCAATAAAAAAGGAGGGATCTTTGCGGGCTGTGTGTAAAATCCATGACAGCAGTGATGAAGTGGTTGTTTTGCCATGTGTACCGGTGACAAGCAATATTTTGCGGTGACCAAAAAAGTGTTGAATCGCCTGAGGCATAGAGCAGCAGGGCTGACCTTTTTCAACCATGGCTGCAACCTGTGGATTATCTTTGGATACGGTGTTACCAACAATGACCAGATCGGGTTGAGGTGTCATATGTTCCGGTATGAAGCCTTGTAATACTTCAATCCCCTCTTCAGCGAGAAAAGTACTCATAGGCGGATAAACATTATGATCTGAACCTTTTACATTAAGGCCTAGATCTTTTAGCATACAGGCAAGTGCCCCCATACCAGTGCCACATATAGCGATCATATGTACAGTTTGAACGTTTTTGGGAATCGTATTATTTAACATGTTAGCGTGTTACTGAACTTTCTTTTATAATGCGCCATTCTTGAACATCTTTTTTAAACAGAATCAATTTTTTTGTTTGATCTTCGTAATTATTGGATGAATAAAACTGATCAAAAGTCACGCGTGCAAGCGTACATGTCACAAATGTAATCTGTGGGTTGGCAATTGTTACGTTGATGTATTCTTTTTTCAGACGCCTTTTTCGTGATCGTTCCCATCTTTTTCGGCTCATATTTGGGGGGAGCTGAAAATCCGGCGCATACATGGAAAGATAGCCTTTGATATCTCGGCGTGACCAGACTGATGCCCAGGTTTTCAGAGAATTGACGATGGATTTTTCCTCTATTGATTTGAGCTCAGGATGATTAGCCCAGGCTGGACATGGGCCAGGTGCAGTTTTTGGAGCATCCATGTGGGTTGAAATTGATTTTTTGGATTTTTGAGCCCCATGTGATATTTTTTGTACTTCTTGTTGAATGACGTTTTGAACCATTTTTTGGGCTTCAGCTCGCGCAATATTCTTTGCCTGAATTTTTTGTGGTGCAGATGCCGGGGGATTTTGTATTTGAGATGGCTGCATCGAATCTCGAGATTGTGTGAGCCGTGGTGCCTTTTGTCGATAAACTTTTTGTTCACTCGCAGCTATCTTTTTGGGATTGCCCTGCATAATGGGCAGGTTATTGATATGGTTTAATTTTTTATGAATTGATTTTTTATCTGGATCAAGTTGCAAGGCTTTTTCATAAGACTGACGGGCAATGTTCATATATATATCTCCGAGGTTTTCATGGGCTTTTGTATAACCGGGATAAATCTCAATGGCTTTTTTCAATGCATCTCGCGCATGATAATAATCTCCCTTGACAGCGTATGATACGGCTAAATTGTTATAAAGCTCTGGTTTTAAAGGATATTCCTGGGTTAACAATTTAAAAACATCAATGGATTCATCAATTCGACCAGATTCAAACAGGATCAACCCGCGCAAGAAAAGTGCTTCGGGTTGTTTTTCATTGGCACCAAGATACGTGTCTACTTGTTTCAGGGCCTCTTTGAGTTGACGTTTTTCCAGTAAATTTCGGATGTGATCCAGAGTTGTATCAGCTACAATTATGCCGGGTATTATCAAACAGCTTATGACAATACATATGATTATTTGGATATTTTTTTTCATTTAAGCCTCCATCAACTTGATTTTAATACATGATATTCTTTACGAATTCAAATTATTAATTGGATCAAGCCTTTTCTACCTCTCAATTATAAAAAATTTCATACAAACTGATATTTGTTCATTATTTATTATAACAACATTATCTTGTCAATTGATAAACCAAAAAATTTTTATGCGGGGTCAATGTCATTGGGTATAGGCAAACGAATAACAAGGCTTGTCTTATTTGGGACGCTTTCAGCATGAATGGTCCCGTCATGCATTTCAATAATGTATTTTGAAATGGCTAAGCTTAACCCCAGTCCCTTTTGATGATGCATAACATCGCGCACTGCAAACTCATTAAATATTTTATCCATCCATTCCGGCTCTATGCCTTTACCCTGATCAGTAATTATGATTTCACAGGCAGTATTCACATGAATTTTTTCAATGGTGACAGTCCCGCCATTTGGTGAAAATTTTACCGCATTTTCTACCAAATAGTTAAAAACGTTGACAAGCATCCGCCAATCAGCCATAAATACGAGATCTTTATCATCATCATTAAATACAAAATTTATATGTCTGGCTTTGGCTTCTTTTTGCACGGATTTAATCGCAACGCTTAAAAAAGAATTTAATGAATTGTTGCTTTTTTCCAGTTTTAGTCCACTTTTAATATCACAAAGTAAGGTTGTTTTTTTGACAAATTCAAGTAATCGGCGGCCGCTATCTTCAATGACCTGTATATACGCTTTTGCTTCATCGCCAATTGAATCGTCAGAGCGTAGAAGCTCGGTTGATAGCAGAATACCATTTAATGGTGTTCGGGTTTCATGTGAAAAAACACGCAGCAAATCACTTTTTATTTGATCAACCTCCTCTGATCGCTTCAACCGGAGAAACACCTGAATTTTTGCCTCAAGTTCTTCATCAACAAATGGCTTGACAATATAATCATCTGCACCCACTTCGTAACCATGTAATCTTTCCTCAAGCATTGATTTTCCAGAAACCAGAATTATTTTAAGCAAATAATACCGATGATCAGCACGTACGCGTCGACAAACTTCGTAACCATCAATTCCAGGCATCATGATGTCCAAAAGCATCAAATCTGGATTAAATTCAGATAATTTCTGAATTGCGTCTTCACCCGTTTCAGCCACTCTGACTGTATATTTTTCAGACAGAATCTCTTCCAGAATTTCTAAATTAAGTGGATCATCATCAACGACAAGTATTTTAAAATGGTTTGTTTCCATATATTTTCCATATTTGGATTGGCCATATGGCAAAGGCATCCAAATAATTAATTTTTTAAAATGGATATAATGATTGATCGATAATCAATTAATAAATCGCTACAAACCAAACTATCCCACAGAAAAAATTGGTACAAATATTACAGGCGATTTGGCTTTCCCAGAGAAAAGCCAAGCTCAAGTGCCTGTTTGTTCATATTGATAAATTCTTTCGGAATTCTTGATTCAAGCACTTTTATGATGGATTCAAGTTTTAAGACCTCAGTTAACGCAATTACCGCTCCTAACATACAAATATTAAAAACAATTGGTTTCTTAATTTCTTTCATGACATTTTCATACATTGGTATTTGTACCTGTCTGGCATCTGCTTTTTTATGCGTCTTCACCATACCAGAATCGGATAATAGCGTTCCACCAGGACGAACAATTGGGGAGAATTTGTGATAGGCTTCCTGAGTCAAACACACCAGAAAATTGGGTTGTGTCACTTTTGGAAAAAGAATTTCCTTGTCATCAATGATGACATCTGAACGTGTTGCCCCGCCGCGTGCTTCAGGTCCATATGCCTGCGCTTGAACTGCAATCAGGTTTTCATGCATAACAGCCGCTTCGGCAAGTACGATTGCTGCTGTTATGACACCCTGTCCACCTGAACCTGAAAATACAAAACGAATTCTGCTCATAATTATGTGCCTTTTCTTAGTTTTTCTATCAATGAACTGTACTCACTGCAATATTCAGGAAGTTCATTTTGAACAAATACACCACGTTCAATCAGATCTGGATTCTCTTGTTTCGCCTTTGATCCAATTGTTGTGGTTCCAGTTTTATAAGATTCCATCATATCGACCGCACCGCCCAATTTATTTCGACGTCCAAAATTGGTTGGACATTGAGATAAAACTTCAACCACAGAGAATCCATCATGCAAAATGGCAGCTTTGATCATTTCAGTGAGTTGTTTGACATGATAGGTTGTTGTTCGCGCGACAAACGATGCACCAGCAGATTTGGCCAGTTCGACAACATCAAAATCATTATCAATATTGACATAAGGTGCTGTTGTTGCTTTATAACCGTAACCAGTCAATGGTGAAAATTGCCCACCTGTCATTCCATAAATCCGATTATTCATAACAATCGCTGTCATGGCAATATTTCTACGCGCAGCATGAATAAAGTGATTACCACCAATCGCCAGTGCATCACCATCACCCATGGGAACAATCACGTTCAATTCCGGCAGGCTCATCTTGATTCCTGTTGCAAATGCCAGTGCCCGGCCATGAAGGGTATGGAGGGTATGAAAATCAACATATCCTGATATACGTGCTGAACAACCGATTCCGGATACAACAACAATTTCATTTCGACTCATTCCCAATGATGCCACAGCTCTAAGCATGGCATTCAAAACAATACCATGTCCACATCCCTGACACCAAATATGGGGAAAAAAACGTTCGCGAATATATTTTTTTATAGACATAGATTATACCCCCCTCCCCTGAATAACTCGCAAAACATTTCGAATATCCGTTGGGGAAATAAATACACCATCAATGCGATTACACAAAAAAACACGTTCAGGATGAGCCGCACTCATTTTCACCAGATGTACCAGTTGTCCCATGTTTTGTTCCACAACAAGAATGTATGATGCATTCTGGCACAGGTTCCGAATGATATGTACTGGAAAGGGCCATAAGGTTTGAAGTTCAATCAATCCCAATTTTTCACCACGTTTTCTTCGGTTTTCCACTACATGACGTGACGAACGTGCCGAGCATCCATATGAAATTAATACAATCGTGGCATCATCCATATAATATTCTTTATGGCGTGTAATTTGATGCACATTGTTATTTATTTTATCCACTAAATGATGCATCAAACCGCCAACAATGCCAGGATTATTGGTGGGAAAGCCCCACATATCGTGCGCCAGTCCGGTAACATTATAACGATGAACGCCTCCAAAATCAGACATGGGAAGCCGACCATCCTCGCGGGGAAGGTATGGATGATAATCAATGCCTTCCTTAAAATCTGTTTTTAATCTTTCGACAAGGGGAAGTTCTCCAGGTTCAGGAATAAATAAACGCTCTCTCATATGCCCGATGACTTCATCCAGTAACATAATGACTGGTGTTCGATAGGTTTCAGCCAGATTGAATGCATCAACAGTAATTTCAAACAGATCCTGATGACAGGATGCAGTCATGGCAATAATTGCGTGATCTCCATGCGTACCCCACTGTGCTTGAAAAACATCACTTTGAGAAACGTTTGTGGGAAGTCCGGTTGATGGTCCGCCGCGTTGGACATTGACGATTACACACGGTAATTCTGCCATAATAGCATAACCCAAGCCCTCCTGCATGAGAGAAAATCCCGGCCCACTTGTTGCGGTCATTACTTTTTGTCCGGTTAAAGACGCTCCAATTATTGCACATATGGAGGCAATTTCATCTTCCATTTGAATAAACGTGCCATTTCTTTTAGGAAGCTTTCTGGCGAGATGCTCGGCGATTTCTGTTGACGGCGTTATGGGATAACCGGCATAAAACGTCAGTCCCGCATATAAAGCAGCCTCAACACAAACTTCATTGCCCTGAATAAATTTAATATTTTGCGTCATGATGTTCCTTTTTTAAAATATTAAGCCTGTAAAATGGTCATTTTTGCTTATTCATTGGCTTCAGTGATTACTTCAATGGCTAAATCCGGGCATCTGAGTTCACACATTCGACAGGCAATACATTTTTCCGGATGTGCGACATAGATTTTGTCATTTGTATTTAAGGCCAATACATTTTTGGGACAAAAATGAACACAGATACCACATCCTTTGCACCATTCTTCCTGGATTTCATGCGCTTTGTATTTCGCTTTTGCCATTACAATTCTCTTTTTTTCAGGATAAGCATCAGGCTTATCCGGGTTTAATATTCTATGGTTCTTTCACAAGCCGCAAACCAATATAATTTGCCGCTTTATTCTCCAGAAAATAATCTCTGTTTGCAGATCTTGTTAATCGGGGATAATGAGTCCAGCTTCCGCCACGAACCACGTATCCGGGGCCTTCTCCCATGTATATTGGATCTTTTTCAGCATGTTTTTCATAGGCATTTTTATGATAGATATCCATGCACCATTCATATACGTTGCCATGCATATCGAATAAATTCCATGGATTGGGTTTTTTCAACGCAACAGGATGTGTACCACGTGAAATACATTTATATTCATTTTTTGGCCATCGTGTGGCGAATTCAATACAATTGTTGTTAATATACCATCCCACTTCATCCAATTCTGATGAGACACCTTTTGCATTGACAGTCATAGGGCCAGAAGACAATGGCGTCTGTGTGCCTGCACGACAGGCAAACTCCCATTCCGCTTCAGTTGGAAGTCTATATGTATCCGTCTCTTCCAGTTTGTTCAATTTGTCAATAAAGAGCAGGCATGTTTCATAGGCGACGTTCTCAACCGGACAGTCACTTCCACAATTCCAAAACGATGACGGATTATCACCCATTACATGTTTCCATTGTGATTGCGTGACCTCGGTTTGCCCCATATAAAAGGGTTTTGATATTGTCACCCGATGTTGTTTTTCATCAGTATCTCTTTTGGCTTCAGTTTCAGGGCTTCCCATCATATAGCTATCCGGATAAATAAGAACGAACTTCATACCAATGCTGTTTTCAATTTCTTGTGAAATTTCAGGCATTTTTTCAAGATGAATATCCAGATAGACATCCTCGTTACCATTAACATCAACTCGCTGATAATGCGGCTCATAGCCACGATATTTAACTTCAATCTCGTACGTATCCGCTTTCAAAGGAATCCCCTGATAAAAATTTTTCACCACATTTTTAATATGAATATCAGCATTATCTGGCTGTGTATGGATAAACATCATGCTTTTGGGGATTTTCACCTGATTCATGAAAACCTCAACGTTATAATGATAATGATATTGAACATCAAGCCATATAGAATAGGGCAGATAATCTTTTTGTTTGACCCACAGGCGATATTTGTCTGGTGCAACCGGAAATTTTTTTAGTGGAGATTTACCAATATTCCATCCATTTAAATAAATTTCCGATGGAATATTCGCGGATACAGATAAATAAGACTCGAAATCCTCACTGATATTTTCTCTTGATAGCTTTCCATTACTGGATACCTGAAAAACAAAATCCCCCATTCCCACGAGTTTACCATATCTGGGCGTTTGTTCATACCCTGAATTGATAACCATTTCATTGGAATAAATGGATAACTCAGTAGCAGTAACATATTGATCATCATTTAAATCAGCCTGACCAGAAATGGCTTTAATAAATGCATCAACAAAAACACTTTTTTCAGGACGTCTGTTGCCATCAATTCCAGCAACAATAAATTGCTGAACTGGCATGAGAGTTACAGAGGAAATATCATTAGGTAAGGTCGTCTTAGCGCGGCGATTAAAAACATTGTTTGAAAAGCAGGCATCAAACATGAGTAAAATATGATGTGAAGATTCTTTTCTGGCCCATTGAATGATATCGGAAACTGATAGAGCAGTTTTCAATAGTTCCGATGTTTTTGCAATGGGGTTGGGGGCATCTGTTGGAATAAGATAGGCATTTCTCGTTTTTTTGTTTGTATAACCATGACCCGAAAAAAATAGCAGAAAGCGATTCTTTGAATTCTGTTTTTGTTGCTGAAAAAATGCCTGTACGCGTTCTTTCAATTCTTTACCTGTCGGATTCATTAAGCGGCTCAGATGAAAATGTTCCTGCATTAAGGTTGCTTCTATGCGATCAATTTCATCGGGCACATTGTCTAAATCCTGCCAATAGCCAGTGTAATCGTTGACACCAATCAACAAAGCATAACTTTCCTGATACGCACCGATTCGATTAGCATGTAAATCCTTTATTTCAAAGGATGTTGCATGAACGAATACAGGTGTTACGAGCCATAAATAACCCGTAACACCAAGTGCTGTTATGATGGAAAAAATAGTCAAACAGAACTTTTCCTTGATAGGAAATGATTTCTGTAGACTCAAACTTCGCAGATTTTTTGTCTGAGTTTTCCCGAACATTTGAATGTTACAACTTTTCTCGCTTTTAAGGTCATTGGATTGCCGGTGGCGGGATTCCTGCCTTTTCTGGCATTTTTTGTTTTAATACAAAATTTTCCAAAACCGGAAATGAGAACATCCTCACCAGCTTCTAAGGTTTTTTTCATAATTTCCAATAATGATTCAACAAGTGTAACCGAATCTTTTTTGGTAAATCCAATATCTTTGCTGATACTGGTAACAATATTGTTTTTTGTAAGCGTCATTATATCCTCCTGACTACATGTTAAACCCAACAGCCATAAGACTTGAATTGGCTTTTTTCATTTTTTTCATTAATAATTTCAATTCAAGATATAAGAACTGTTGTGTCATTAAAATTTATTGGCTTTGTCTACATGTGCTTTGTGCAATGTAAATGCCATCTATATAATATAGACACGAAAAATTTGATTTTCTTACACTAAAAATGAAAAAAAATGAAAAAAATGTCCTTGTTGATCATTGGAAATTTGTTAAAGAGCATTTTAAGTAAGTTAATATCAGATCATAGACGTAAATCTGAAAAAACTCAAGTTTTTTTTTAGATTTTTATTGCTGTAATTCTTCTTACTATTTTTTTTGATACACCCATTCCGGATGTGTTTCAAAAAGTTGCTTTAAAAAACGTTCTTGTGGTTTTTCACTGATTGTTTTGGGGATTTCATCCAAAAACAGAATATAATCCGGAACACTGTTTGCTTCCAGGCCTTTTCGCGCTTCTTGAAATATGCTATCTGAATCCGGAGTTTTCCCCTTGAACAGGACAATCGCAGCCACCAGGTCTGATTCTCCAGGGGCACCGCTCTTTGCCGGAATTCCAAAGACAGACACTTCACTCACATCAGGATGCTGTCCAATAACTTTTTCCACGGAATCGGCTTGAATAAAATCACCGGCACGACGTAAACCACCCCCTTTTCGATAATCAAAAAAATACCATCCATTTTTATCAATATGCGCAATATCACCGGTACGATTCCATCCTCCCATTGTTTTTTTCGCACTGGCTTCAGGATTATCAAAATAATTAACAAATGCATTGGACCAGACAGGTTTTGCAATGATTTCTCCAGAAGCATCTGGCGGACATGGCCGATCATTTTCATCTACGACACGCATTTTAAACAAGAATATTGGTTTTCCAAAGCTGCCAACTGGCCCTTTTCCAATTGGTTTTCGAGCAAAACCTCCGCCTTCAAGCGTAGAATACCATTCAAGAATTTTGACATCAAATCTAAGTTCAAAATCTTCCCAGATAGCTCTGGGCATACCGGCACTAACAACTTGCCTGACAGGATTGCTGCAATCTTCAGGTTCAGGGGGTTCATTATAAATGCCTGATGCAACCCCTCCGAGCATGCTAAAAGATTTAACGCCATATTGACGTGTGATATCCCATAATCGACTTTTCGTAAATCGCGTACTGAATACCGCTTTTAAACATCGGTAAACAGCTGGAGCAAAGGTACATCCTTGCGCATTGCCATGGGTGAGAGACAGGCCGGTATAAAGAACATCTCCATCCTGGTAATTCCAGTATTGGCTCAAAATATATCCATAAATTGGCATTCTGAAGTTTTCATTTAATACACCTTTTGGATCACCGGTTGTTCCTGATGTATAAACAATTTGAAGCGGATGGGCAGGATTTGTTACTTGATAATCAACCGGGTGGAAAGGGGAGTTCAGTATTTCTTGTATAGATCTATATTTAGATATATCCATTGTAGCGGGCTTATCGGGTTTTTCAATGGTAAAAATATGTAAAACATTCGGTACGCGCTCTTTTATGGCATCCATATGAATCAAAAGGTCTGCTGTTGTAAAAACAACCTTGCTTTTCGAATTGGCAATCTGATGCGCCAGTTTGTGGCCACGGGTTCTTGGATCAATCGGTACAATTATCGCACCTGTAATACTGGCAGCAGCCATAAGATGGATCATTTCAGGATAATTATACATGATAACAGAAAAAGTGTCACCTTTTTCAATGCCAGCATCAATCAGCGCACTTGCAAATTTATGGGAATTTTCGTGCAAATCCTGAAATGTCTGGATAACTTCAGGATAATTGCCATTTTCAAAAGTTAATACCGGAAAATCGGGACGCGTATTGGCACGAATTTCAAACAATTGGCCTAAAAATGCCCAATTTAGTTTTTTTCTCATGGCAAAAATTGTATTTCTCGTTTTTTCGAATAAGACGTGCGACATGTTCTCCTCTTTTTTTGGAAATCTAAAATCATTCATACTCAATTTTCAAAATTTTTAATATCCTGACATGATACAGCATTCCAAAATCAACCAGTCAATAAAACTGAATAAATCAAGAATTTATTGTTTGATATAATTATTACTATAGAGTTTTTTTGTCAATATATGCAACAACAATACGAAGGAAATTATTGCTCATCCCTTAAAATTTGATACTCGCATAAGTGAAACTTTTCATTAATATTTAAAGAATAGTTCCATAAAAACAGTATCAAGTATTCAGGGAACATCAATAGTATAAGTCCGACTTTTTGGGAATAAGCCCTATCCCACAATATCCAGACGACTGATTCCGCCAGCAATTTTTGAAACCTCAACATGTATTGGAATTCGTTCTTTCAAGCTCTCAATATGAGAAATAATACCAATCATTTTGCCGCTGTGATTTAATCGCTCAATTGCATTCAATGCTGTTTCCAGCGTTTCATCATCAAGCGCACCGAAGCCTTCATCCAGAAATAAGGACTCCAGACGAATATTATTTCCAGCAAGGTCAGACAAACCCAACGCCATTGACAGACTGACCAAAAAGCTTTCACCACCAGACAATGTTCCGGTTGGTCTCAGTGCGTTGGCCTGATAGGTATCCATGATATTTAATGATAACAATTGCGCATCTGGCCGTTGAAGGATATATCTATCTGATAGTTTTTGTAAATGTTTATTGCTGAGATCAATTAACCTGTTCAATGTCAGTCCCTGGGCAAAGCTTCGGAATGCATTGCCATCAGCAGAACCAATTAAAGTGTTTAAATATGCCCATTGATTGTATTCTTTTTCCTGTTTGAGAAATTGCGTTTCTAATTCGTGTCGAATTTGCTGTTGTTTTGTATTTTCTATCACGATTTGTTCAAGAGCACCAATACGTCTGCTGACTTTTTCAAGTGACTTTTCATGGCTGTCTATTTTTTCGTTTAACGAAAACAGAGAATCCTCAGAAAATTGAAACGTCAACGCTTTTTGAATACGCGCACTGACATCTTCAAATCGGGTTTCTGATTGATCAATACGTTTCAGTATCTGTTCATGTTGAGATTGAATACGTTGGGATTCAGTTAATGGAATCATTGCATTTTGCAGGTCTTCAATGCTTTCAAAGCCTTTCTCCTGAATTTTTTCAATTAAATCCTGACAGGACTTGTCATATGATGCTTTGGTGGCAGATAATTCTTCAAGCTTACTTTGCTTTAATGCCAGTTGTGATGAATATTTTTTATCCAACAGATTATAATCTGTTTGACATTGTTTGATCTTGCTTTCACAGGTTTCAAGTGCGGTATGAAGTTTTTTCAGTTCCTTTTCGGGATCTTTGTTTCCCATTAATTGATAACGTTCGTTCTGCAACTGTTGTTGAGAACCTGTCTCTTTCGCATGATCAGACGCCAGATAACACAATTGAGCGGACAGGCCCTTTAATTCAAACTGCTTTTCCTGCAATGTTGCCTCAATTTTCTGGATGGTCATCGTGAGATGTTCTATTTCTTTTTGTTTTTTTGCATGGTCTTCAACCTTTTTTAGTAAACTAGCAATAAAATTTTTTTCCTGCCCGAATTCCGGAACCGATAAATGAAACCGCGTCAGCCTTGATTCGGCCTCAGTTGCAATTTTTTCGCCGCGCTTTCTTGTTGTATCGCAAAAATCAATCAAATCAGTAATGTCGCGGTTGACTTTCTGAATCTCAAAATCCAGCGACTTGATATTATCACCAAGTTTGTAATTATTTTCTTTCTTTTTTTGATATTCATTGATTAAGTTCTGACGATTTTGATTCAGTTTTTTCGACCTGTCATATCGGTTTTGATAAGTGATCATCCGATTTTTTGTTTCTTTTAATAATGATGCCACCTCTTTTGGTTTGTGAATATCAATTGAAAACTGGCAATCTGAAATGGCAATATCCCAATTTTCAAGAATTTGCGAACAATCTTCATTGAACTGAGATAACATTTTGATATAATTGCTTATATCTGATTCATGGCGTGTGTATTCATTTGTTTTTGCTTCTCGTTGTTTCACACATGTATTGATGGCTTTTTTTTTGTTTTCAAACTCTTTTTGAATGAGCGTTTGCTGAGATTTTTTTTTGTTTTGAACATAGGGATGGTGACATGATCCACATAATGGGCATGGTGCATCTGCTTTGAGAGCCTGTCGATGGTCTTCATAATGCGCAACAAGCATTTCATGATGAACAGCCTGCTCAAGCGCATTAAATGTGCTTTCCTCATGTTGAATGTTTTTATTGATATGTTTGAGTTGTTTTGAGCATTGATATTGAGATAAAACACTATTTTTCAGTTTTTTACGTATTTTTTGGGTGCTATGTTGAGATTCAATAAATTGATCAGACAATTTCTGAAATTTTTCCATAAGATACAACTGATTACGGGTGGCATTCAATTGCATTTCCAAATCATCTAAAGGCTGGCTTCCCAATTGTTTTACCAGTTTTTTTTCACAATTCTTAATTTCAATCAGGCATTCCTGTATCTGTTCATAATCATTTTTATGTTGTTTTTCAATCAACTGTTTTTGACTCACTAATTCATCACGCTTTTTTTCCATCGTGATATTTTTTCGTTTTCTGTCTTTATATTGCTGTCTGGTCTCGTGGATTTCTTCTAAATTTGCCTGAATATAGGGGATATGTTCGGATAAATGTTTGTCATGGTCGTGTTTTATCAGCCATTCTGTAAGATCTTGATGTTGTTTTTGACATTCCAGCAGTCTGGCATTTGTTTTTTTGCACAGGGCTTCTAATTTTGACTGCTGGGTCGATATTTTACGCATATCTATTTGAATATCTTTTATTTTTATGTTGAATTGATCGATATCCCTGTCAATGGTGATCACTTTCTGAACAACAGGCATCAAACGTGTTTCCTCACTTTTGACATCATTTAATTTGTTTTGGCTGCTGATCTGTTTATTTTTCAATGATTTTAAATTTTTATTATCATTGGTTAATTGGGCGGTCATTGTGGCAATGGTTTGATCCAGATCTGACATGCGCTTGTACAGCACATTGACAGTCTTTAAATCTGATTGAAAGGCAGTAGCCGCTTTAAATTTCTTTAAACGTATCAGATCCGGCTGCAAGTCTTTTTCTTTTTGTCGTTCAGTATCAATAATTTTGCGAAGATCATTCTGTTCTTTTGTCAGTTTTTCAATACGAAACCTGACTTCCTGTTCCTTGATTAATGACTGTAATACATTTTTATCTTTAAGATATTGCGATTTAGCGGTTTCAATTTCATTTTGATATGTTTTGATTTCATCAGGATTCAGACAGGCAATGGCAGATACTTTAGTTTGGGTATCTCGCAGATTATCTTTTTTCAATCGGGTAATTTCAAAGGCTTTTTTGGAAAGCAGGGAATAAATATCTGTTCCGGTCATTTTTTCCAACAGTTCGGCCCGCTCACGATCCGGTGCATTGAGAAATTCGGCAAATCTGCCCTGTGCCAGCATCATGGATCTGGAAAACCGTTTGTAATCCAGGCCAGTCAACAATTCTATTTTTTCCTGAACATCTTTAACTTTATCGGCAGTCACAAAAGGTTCATCTGAGTTCAGGTCATACAGGATGCGTTTGGGGTGCTGGATGTTACCATCAGGTTTACCACGAGACCGGCGGATACTCCAATGACTGCGATATTTTTTGTTGCTGGCGATAAATTCGACTTCACAGAAGCATTCCGATGTATGGCGCGTCATGATATTTTCGAGCCCTTTTTTATGAAGCCGATCTGTTTCACCATACAAGGCCAGTGTTATGGCATCAAGAATGCTGGTTTTTCCAGATCCTGTGGGGCCACAAATGACAAAAAGGCCTGATTTATTCAATGGCGGCTGATCAAAACAGACATGCCATTTCCCTTTTAATGCATTAATATTTTCAAATATTACAGATAAAATTTTCATTGAATAGAAATTTATCGAGATGGGTTACCTGACAATACCTGCAACCAATGAATAACATCTTCTAATCCTAAAACGCCATCCAGCCCAAAGGGTGAAAATGGCTTAATAAAATAAAAGCCGAGGTTTGAAATACCTGAATCGGTGCCAATGACAATCGTTTTATTATCATCATTTATTGAAACAGCATTGCCAAAATAATCCTCTGTCATAAAATTACGTGCCTTAATTTTATCTAGCAACGTGCAGGATTCATTTTCTATACGAAAAATATAAACGGCCCCATAGTTACTATTTTCTTCGCCCCAATCATGTTTTTTTGCACCAACAGCCAATATATTGCCATCTAAATCAATTGATACGCCAAAATTATCTTCCGCGATCACATCTGATGGTACGAGTTCAGTTATTAATTCCCATGAATCGCCATTGAGACGATACACATAAACGACTCCCGCATCAGTATTTTCACCATAAGCACCAACAACTGCGTATTGATCATTTATTGCAACAGTCTTTCCAAAATATGCCATTTTTGTCTCATGAATATTTTGAACCAGTGTCATTTTTTCCCAAGAGTTGTTTTGTTTTTTATAAATATAAAACGCACCAATACCATCAAAACCCAGACCTGTCCCGACAATTGCATAATTATCTGAAATATCAACATCTGCACCAAATCTTCCACCAAAGATACCGAGTATATCAGTTTCATCAGGTATAAGCGTTTGCCGCAGTATCCATTGGTTATTCTCCCGTTCAAAAATAAAGGCTTTTCCTGTTTCGCTTCTCTTTCCATATGCACCAACGATGACATGGTTGTTGCATACAGCTAATGATGAACCAAAATGGTGCGTATCTTCACTTAAATCAGGGATTAATTTTTGTGTTTGTTCCCATTCTCCAGCTGTTTTGCGTTGATAAACATAAACAATGCCCAGATCTTTATGATTTTCATCAACTTTGTGATTTAGAGCACTGGCAAAAGCATATTCATCAGCCAGCGTGACAGCAATCCCCACATAATCACCTTCACCCGTTTCTGCCGGCGCAATTTTTTTTACTAAAACCCATTTTCCCGCCATATATTCATAAATGAATGCTGCACCTCCCCTGTCGCTTATCTGAGAATCTAGTTTTGCCGCAACAATTAAATATTTATCGGAAATTGCGACAGATGATCCAAGAGAGACTTTATTATTTGAAGCTGGAATCAGGTTATCAGGCACAATGATTTCTTGAGTGAATGCGCCTGAATCCCAATCCAATTCTCCCCAGCTTTGCGTCGCAACGCAAAAAGAGAAACATAAAACTGACAATAAAATAATGAAGCCTTTTTTTAATACAAACATTACTTACTCCTTATCATCTTAATAATTTAAGTCATCATCAACGCATCATTCTTAAACCGAATAACTGACCCGGCATTATTATTAAAAAAGATATCATCCCCAAGTTCTTTTTGCAGATAAGCACCAGAAGTCAATCCAGTACAATGAGAAACACCCACTTTGTTAATCTTTAGTCGTTTAATTTCAGCAATGGTTTGATCCATTCGTTCTTTTGGCACATTGGCAAGATGCGTTCCCCCGACAACCATGTAAATCTCATCAATGCCAGTAATTTTCTGTGCATGATGGATGGTGTTGATCATTCCCCGATGGGCACAGCCCAGGATAATCAGCAGGCCGCGATTTGTTTGAATGATCATTGCGAGGTCATCAACCATTTCAGTGTCAAGTTGATAACCATTATCGTCTTTGTTAAAAAAGTTAAAACCAACACTTTCATAATCATTGATCATCGGAATTTCACCACTGGTCATCACATCTTTGCCTTCCAGTTCAACAGGATTTTTTGACAGAGAAAAATCCGCATTGTACCGGCGAATTTCTTCAATTGAGAAAGGGCATCCAAAAAACCGGTAGGCATTGTTTAAAACCGGTGATTTCACATATGTGGGTTCCAATGTTTTCGGGTGACAATAGATTGAAATTTTGTCAGATGTTCGATATGCACGCTGGGAAAGAAAATATCGCAACCCGCCGGTATGATCCTGATGTGCGTGACTGAGGACAATCCTTGAAATCTCTGATGGTTCCACCTGCATAACCATCATGTTATGCCGCAATACATTTATATTTCCCGCGCCTGTATCAAATAGAATTTTGCGGCTGCCAAGTTGAATCTCCATGCTCAAGCCCCATTCAGCCATAACGAGCGGGGTTCCAGCGGTATTTTCACTGATGGTTTTTATTTGGATATTATTGATTTCAATCATAATCTTTCCTTGTTTGTTTTGGGCCAGGGACACCAGGGCTTTGTTTTCCACCGATTATGTACCCAGAACCATTGTTCGGGATATTGCCGAATCATGGCTTCGATGTTGTCATTATATCGCTTTGTGTTTTCAGCAAGATCCCAGTAATCATCACCGGTTGAAATCCAGGGGATTTCTGGTTGAAATTGTCCGATAAAACCTTTTTCAGTACGAATCACATAAAGGGGAACAACCGGTGCGCCGGTTTGTTTGGCAAGCTTTGCCATACCTATATTGGTACAGGCCAGGCTGCCAAAAAAATTTACAAATACGCCTTCATACCAGTCAACACGTTGATCATTTAGCAAGACCACATTGTTTTTATGGGTGTTGTCTGACAGTATTTCTAAAATTGATTGATACGTATTTTTTCTGGTTGGCAGCACACGTGTGCCCCATTTGGATCTGACCTCTACAAAAAAACGTTCCAAAGGCTCAAAATCCAGACGTCGGGCAACAATGCTGGACCGCCATCCATATTTTTTTAAAACAGCATATCCCGCTTCACGTAAAAGTTCCCAGTTACCAAAATGGGCAGTTAAAATCAAGACGCCTCTGCCTTGCATATAGGCCCGACGAATATGTTCTGCCCCTTGAACTTCGTAGCTATCCAAAGTTTTATTTGATACAGATATCCAGCCAATATCAAAAAAAATCCGGCCCAGATTTTTGAAGCAGCGTTCACATAATGACTGAATTTCTGAAGGGGATTTTTCCTGACCAAAGGCAATATTCAAATTATTGAGAACGACTTTTCGATGCCGATGGTCCAGGCGATAAATCATTAAGCCCAGTGCATCGCCCAGGCGATCCCGCCATGATTTGGGTAAAATCCCCATACATGTGAACAAAAATTTGATAATCACGTATGGTATTGTTTGAGACATTGTTTTATCCTAATTGAATACATAATTGTTTATACACGAAATTTTTTAATTTGATTATTCAATTTTTCAGCCAACTCACTCAAATTCAATGCACTTTGTTGAACCTGATCGCTATCATTCGACACTGCTTTCGCAGCCGAGTTGACGCTTGCAACATCCTTGGCAATTTCGTTGGCCACAGCGGATGTCTGGCTGACATTGCTGGAAACTTCATTTGTGCCAACCGATGCCTGGGAAACATTTGATGCAATCTCCTGAGTTGCTGTAGACTGTTCACCCATCGCCACTGCAATGGTTCCAACAATATCATTTACTTCTTGAACAATTCGTGTAATTTCAATAATTTCATCAACAGATAAGGACGTCGATTTTTGAATGGCATCAATTTTGGACCGAATTTCCTCAGTTGATCGTGATGTCTGTTTGGCCAGCTCTTTGATTTCATTGGCAACAACAGCAAAGCCTTTCCCAGCTTCACCGGCTCTTGCAGATTCGATTGTCGCATTTAAGGCCAGCAGATTGGTTTGTTCGGAAATTTCGGTAATTGTTTGCGTAACAGTGCCAATTTCTTTTGCTGAATCACCCAGATGATTCACACGATCAGAAGCTTTTTTGGATTTTATGACCGCTTCATCAGTTATTTGATGGGCTTTTTCTGTATTTTTGGATATTTCATTAATTGTTGCTGTCATTTCTTCAGCCGCTGATGCCACAGTTGCAACATTGGCAGATGTTTGTTCCACTGCGGCAGCAACAGTGTTCATGCTCGCACTCATTTCATCCGCAGAAGTGGCCACATTGTTTGACAGTCCTGATGTATTTTGTGCGTTTTTGGCAAGAGCATCAGATACAGCGGATAACTCGGTTGATGATGATGACACCGTATCCACACTATTTGAAATTTCTTTAATCATAACGTTAACTTTTTGCTGCATTTCATTCAATGCCTTTGCCAGATCACCCATTTCATCATTTTGATCAATATCCAATGTTGCTGTAAAATCGCCATCAGCCATCAAGCGAGTACTTTCAAGACTTTTGATAATGGGACGTAATACACCTTTTGTAATGGCAAAGGATATCAGCAAGCCCAACACAATGGCAATGACGACAATTCCAATGACCATCGACTCAGTTGTGCTGACCCGATCTCTCATTTTTTGTTCCTGACCTTCAAGTGCTTCCTTGCATTTATTTTGTGCATTCTGTGCTGTTTTGAGCATATTGGCCTCTGACTTATTTTGTCTGTCAGTTAAATCAACATATCCTTTAAACGTATCAAAATATGCGTTTGTTGCTGATTTGACAGCATCCATGGTCTCAATATCATCAAAATCTGTCAATTTACTTTTCATTCCATTTGCAATTGTTTCAATTTTTTTCATATCATCATTGACCAGATCATAATATTTTGATTCACCAGAAATTATGACTTCTTTTTCATTTTTCCGTGCATCAATAAACCATTTTACAATTAAATGTGCATCACCAACAAGCGACAGTTTAATGTTCAGCTTCTTTTCAAATTCATTTTGTGCAAGGGTTAATTGTTTTCTTTGATCTTCACGCACACTTTCAATTTGTTTCAGAAGCCCTCCGGCAGCATCTTTCATTTTTTGAATGGCCCCTTTGTAATACTTAATAAAGTCAATCACTTCAGCTTCGTAGGCCTGATATGTGCGAACAACATTATTGGCCAAAGCAATATTGATATGATTACGAAAACTTTTTTGCATATCTTGGGCCATTGTAATGATTTTTTCATTCGACCCTTTCCACAAATCTAATTTATCCAGTTCGCCCTTTAACATAGATTGACGCAAACTTTTCGCTTCATAAGCATAACCAATCAAACGATTGGCCTCTGTTGATTTTTTTAAACGATCTGTGATAAGAGATTGATTGGTATGGGTATAATCGTTTTGTGAACGTGCGATGATTCTGTCAAACTGAATTTTTTGTTCATGCTGCATTTTTTCAAGGGCTTTAAATGCACTTAAAGCATTTAACTCAATTTTTTGTTTGCTTTGTTTATATTGGGTGATAAAGGAAGTAATTTCATTTTCGTAGGTTTTATATTTTTCAATAATTGAATTTGTTTCCTGAATGTTATGAGGAGTTTTAAAATTTGATTTCATGCGTTGTGTCAATTTGTATACATCATTATTAATAGATTTCCACTGCTCAATAACACTGAGATTTCCCTGCATAATCAGTGTACGATAGTATTTTGCATTTAAGGCCATTTTCACAAGCTCGTTGGCATCATCCGCACGTTCAACTTTATTTTTAATATAAACAGCATTATCATCGCGCAGCTTTTTTAGTTGCGCGACTTGCGTATTTTCTATCTCATCACAATATGTGCGAACGGCCTTTGCTTTCTGACGCATTTCCTGCATTTGTTGACTTTTTTGATTTCTTAAATTACGAAACTGTTCAAATGCGTTCTCATAATTCTCTGCAGCCTGTATGACATGATCAATCAAGACAATATCTTGTTTATCTTTGAATACTTTTTGAAGTTGACTGGCGTTGTTTTTTAATACCGAAATTTCCTGCTTTAATTTGTCTGCATAAGATTTATCACTTCGCAAGATAAAATTTTTCTCGTGCTGCCTCGTTTTATAGAAACTTTGGGTTAGTTTTACCACATCATCTTTGTTACCTGCACGTTTGACAACGCCTGTTAGTCCCTTGAAACTAAAGATCGCAACAACAACCATCAGTAATAATACAATTGAAAAACCACCAAAAATTTTGACGCCCATTTTTAGATTTCTAAATTTTTGAACCATGATATCCTCCTTTTATTATTTAAGTGCGACATCAGCAATTGCGATTCTTGCAAGATGTGTTGATGTCCCCATTAGCTGAATAAACTTAGCATTAATAAGCATTTGTTCTACCATATTATTTTCAAGAAAGACTTGTCCGCCTAAAATATTCATGCATTGGCTGACAATTGTTTCAGCCGATTCCGCACAAAAAATTTTGGCACAGTGATTCATGACGAATTTTTCAGAGTCATTTGCCGCCAACATCCATGCAGAACGATAGGCAAGCAGTTCAGCGGTTTGTCTGAGTGTTACAGCTTCGGCCAAAGAAAAAGCAACCGCCTGATGGGCAATTAAAGGTTTGTTTTCAGATTGATGTGTTTTTGCGAATTGGGTGGTTGTTTCAATACACCGATCAATCATTCCCAATGCGCAGGCAATACATGCAAGATTCTCAAACAATTGAATCTGATTAATAAACGCATTCATCTGTTCGGGATATATGACCCTATTTTTGGGTACCGGACAATTTGTTAACTCAATATTTGCAATGGTCAATTCAGGAAAAATGCGTTTGTTGACCAGCGGAGAAATCACCAGTCCATCAGACTGAGGGGCTATAAAAAAAATGGCGTTTTTGCAGTCAATAAGACCATTTACAACAATCCACTTTGCCATCCCTGCAAGAATAATAAATTTTTTCTCGCCAGATATCAGAAAGCGATCATCAACTGATTGGACGGTGATGGATGATGGTTTTGTATCAGTTTCAACGAAATCTTCACAAAAGGCAATGGCACAGGGAATGGTATCTTTTATTTGTAGCGATTGAATAAACGATTCGGTTAAGTATTTGCGGATTTCAGTGAATATGCGGTATCCATACTCCATCCCCAACAGAAGCGAGGGAAAATGTCTGGCAACGATGCGCATCATTTCTAACGTGGCAGTCGGCCCCATAGACGCTGAATCGTTAAACGCTTTGAAATAACCAAAAGGGGTAAGCTTTTGTTTCAAAGCAATCAAAGCCCTGGCAATATCTTTTTCTGTATGAAGTGTGTCTTGCACAAAATTTTGCTTTTCTTGTGTAAGAGTGGATTCAATTTCCTGAAAAAGATTTCTTTCATTGTCTGAAAATGTAAAATTCATAATATATGTACCTTAAAATGTTTCAGATGAGTTTTGAAATGATCTTTTTTTGAATTTCTGATGTACCGCCCCCAATGGGTGCCAGGCGGTTGTCTCGGAATAGCATTTCCATGCCATACTCATGACAATAACCATAACCGCCATGAATGAGCATGGCATCATTGATGGGTTTCAAGCTCCAATCCCCAACAAAAAGCTTGGCAACCGCTGCTTCCAAATGATTCACAGCTTGGCCCTGATCTTTACACCAGGCAATGCGATAAACAAGTGATCTTGCGGCTTCAAGAAAAATTTTCATGTCTGCCAGCTTGTATTTAGTGGCTTGAAAATGACTGATGGGGCGATGAAATTGATATCGCTTTTTGGCATAATCAGAACATTGTTTAATGGCATAACTCATCCCACCAATCATGGGGGCCAATAATGCGCTTCGATCCCATTCAACAGTTTGCATGGCATACAAAAACCCCATGCCTTCCTGCCCAACAAGATTGTCAACCGGTATTCGGCAGTCGTTGAAAAAGAGTTCACTGGTTTGTGATGTTTTCATTCCCATTTTTTTTAAAGGCGCGCCAGATGAAAAGCCTTTCGTGTCTTTTTCTACAATAAATGTTGAAATGCCCTCATGTTGTTTTTCAGGATTGGTTTTGGCATATACCAGGGCAATATCTGCAATGGGGCCATTGGTAATAAAAATCTTACTGCCATTGAGTACGTAATGATCTCCATCGCGGATGGCAGTTGTTTTCATGGATGCCACATCAGAGCCGGCATCCGGTTCGGTTAACCCCATACATCCGATGCATTCACCGGATATGAGTTTTGGCAAATATTTTTTGCGATGCATATCTGTGCCATGAGAAAAAATGGTATCCGCACATAAAAAACTGTGCGCACCATATGCCAGTGTCAAACCGCCATCAACACCCGCTTCTCCTAAAGCCTCTCCTGCAATAATTGTTGTTAACACATCCGCACCGCCACCACCGAACTCTTCAGGAAAATGAAGACCCAAAAGTCCGAAATCGCCCATTTTTCGAAATGCGTTAAAATCAAATTCATTTTTTATTTCATGTTCTTGAACTCGCGGTGTAATCTCTTTTTTGGCAAAACGAATGACCTCTTTTTTGAACATATGTTGGGTTTTTGTTAATTCAAAATCCATGAATGACTCCAATGTTGCTTATGATTTATAAATAAATAATGATATTTATAATCCAATAATGGTCATTAGTCAAACAATGATTTTTATTTTGCTGGGAATTGTTTTTGAGGACTTAAAAAATTCTTGACCAAAAATGAAAATCCAACTATCATAAACAGTTTATTTGGATGAATAATGTGAAGAGTGAGGCTGACTATGATCAATCAACATGATGATTTAACCCAACGCTGCCGGCGTCTCGGTTCGGATATCGATTTTAAGTATTGCCGATTACATGCAGAACAGGGACAAGTGTGCAGCAGTATTATTCAATGCTGGTGGGAACGTTTTGATGTAATTTCATTTTTAAAAGAACATCTATCCAGTGACCAGCTAATGGCTTTGGAACAGCCTCAAGTCAAACCAAAAATGACAAAGCTTATGGAAATTATCCAGGAAGCACAAAGGAGAGTGTCAACGTGATTATAAAACAAATGGGGGTTGGCCCCTTAATGGCAAATTGTATTATTGTTGGATGTACAGAAACTAAAAATGCGGTTGTGATCGACCCAGGAGATGATGTTGATCGCATTCTGGTCGCGCTTTCTGAAGATCAATTATCGGTTTCCAAAATTTTAAATACCCATGGTCATTTTGACCATGTTGGTGGAAATCAACGTCTTAAAGAGGTTACTGGCGCACCAATCTGTATTCACGCTGACGACGCGCCCATGTTAGCCCATGTATCGAGCAGTGCCGCCGCTTTTGGCATGCGCGTCAAGAATTCACCTGAAGCGGATGAGACATTTCAAGATGGCGACATCATTAAATTTGGTAATCTGGAATTAAAAGTTCTGCACACGCCAGGCCATAGCCCGGGCGGCGTTGCATTTTATACACCTGATGTTGTATTTGTTGGAGATACGTTATTTGCTGGATCTATTGGTAGAACAGATTTTCCAGGGGGCAGTTACGATCAACTGATCGCATCTGTAAAAAATAAACTGTTTACCCTTGATGACAAAACGATTGTATATACCGGACATGGACCTGAGACGACAATTGGCGAGGAAAAAAGAACAAACCCATTTTTTCAGTAGGATGTCAATGAAAAAAAACAGTTTGGAAAGAGAAATGCCCATCAATTTAAATGATGTTTATTCTGTTGCAATTGCTGCTGCATATCAAGCCGGCAAGATTTTATACAAAAATTATGGGAAATTAAAACATGTTCAAAAAAAAGGTGACATTGATCTTGTTACTGAAGCAGACCTGGCGTCAGAAAAAGTAATCACGTCGATCATTCAACAACATTATCCAGATCATGGCATTATTGCTGAAGAATCCGGCATACAAACATCACAAACACCATATGAATGGATTATTGACCCCTTGGATGGTACAACCAACTATGCACATCAAATTCCAATTTTTGCGGTGTCCATTGCTTTTGTTATTCACAAAGAACCGGTTGTCGGGGTTGTATTTAATCCTGTGGTGCAGGATTTGTTTACGTCCATTAAAGATCAGGGTGCAAGATATAATGGACAATCGATTGCAGTTTCACAAACAAATCAATTGTCTGAGAGTGTATTGGTAACTGGATTTCCATATAATTTGCTGGAGATCATAGATCCTCTTATTGCAAGATTTTCAAGCTGTCTGCAATCTGCACAGGCTGTGAGACGATTGGGTGCCGCGGCATTGGATCTTTGTTTTATTGCATCAGGACGATTTGAAGGTTTTTGGGAACAAAACCTTAAACCCTGGGATACTGCAGCAGGGATGTTAATTGCCCGTGAGGCAGGTGCACATATTACAAATTTTTCAAATGAACCCTTTCATTACGAGATGCCTGAAATTTTGGCGACAAATGGATTGGTTCATCAGGAACTGCTTGCTTGTCTTTGAAATCATTATGGAAAAGGAAATGACATGAAAAAAAAAATTGCTATGCCAGATAATTCCGCTGTAAATACTGTAGACTGCCTTGGCATGTTTAATCCTGCTGATGAGTTTTGTTTAAAATACTGTTCCCTGAAGCTTAGATGTGCTATCGAACAAAATCAAATTAATCGCATGGAAACCATTGATGATTATATATATACCAATGGTCCCTATAAAATTCATCTTTAACCCGGAGACAATTCCTGATGATTCCAATTATCGACAAAAAAACATTTGATCGCACTTACACACGATTCCATTCGCGTGATCGTCAAATACAAAAACAGGTGACAGGAATTATTGACACAGTGATCGATAAAAAAGATCATGCATTGTTTGATTTTACAAAAAAATTTGACAATGTTGAACTGACGTCATTACGTGTTCCTGAAAATGAAATATCCAACGCGCTCCAAAAACTGGACAATGATACGCGTAGAATTTTTGAACAGGCAATCAAAAACGTTCGCATCTTTCATGAAAAACAGCGACAAAAATCGTGGAAAGAAGTGTTTGATGATGGTACACAGTTGGGTCAGCGATTTTCGGCGATTGATCGTGTGGGCATTTATATTCCAGGCGGTCGTGCGGTGTATCCTTCAACCTTGATTATGAATGCCGTGCCGGCAATAATTGCGGGCGTACCATCTATTGTTACCATATCGCCACCCGGGGCTTCAGGTATACCTCATCAGTTGATTTTAGCAACCTGTGCGTTGCTGGATCTGGATGAAATCTATGCTGTTGGTGGTGCGCATGGCATTGCGGCATTGGCCTATGGTACAGAATCTATTTCGCCTGTTTATAAAATTACCGGACCAGGTAACGCGTATGTGGCTGAAGCCAAACGTCAGGTTTTTGGGGTTGTGGGTATTGATACAATCGCAGGCCCCAGTGAAATATTGATTCTTCACGATGATACAGACATTCCCATTGAATTTATTGTGCGGGATTTACTATCTCAGGCAGAACATGATCCTGATGCACGATGCACATTGATTACTGTCTCCGAAAGTACCGCTAAAAAAGTTGCCGAACGTTTAGATACATTAATTCCTCAATTACCAAGACATGAGATTATCAAACAATCTATTCAGGAAAATGGACGAATAATTCTGGCCGAAAATTTGGAACAAGGCGTTGAGCTTGTCAATACCATCGCACCAGAACACTTTGAACTACTGGTAAAGGATACGCAGATTTTATCAAAAATCAGGAATGCAGGTGCGATATTTGTGGGGCAATGGTCCTCTGAACCGGCCGGCGATTATTATGCCGGTCCCAACCATACGCTTCCAACAAATGGTGCTGCAAGGTATGCATCACCGCTGGGAGTGCAGGATTATCAAAAACATTCCTCTTATATTGAATATTCCAGAGATAGATTACTGGCGCAGGGAAATGATATTGCCCATTTTGCCGAACTTGAAGAATTATATGCGCATGCAGCAGCAATCAATGTTCGATTGGAAAAAAAATGAGAAACAATCAACAAATACGTCAAACTGGCGAAACAAATATCTGCTTAAACCTTAATATTGATGGTTCGGGCAAAAGAAATATTGAAACGGGTATTGGTTTTTTAAATCATATGTTGGATTTATTGATTTTTCATGGGCGATTTGATTTGGAACTCACTTGTGAGGGAGATCTTGATGTCTGCCCGCATCACAGTATTGAAGATATTGCTATTGTCCTGGGACAGGCGATAGATAACGCGCTGGGAGATCGAAAAAATATTGCACGATATGCATGTTGTTATTTGCCTATGGATGAGTGTCTCAGCCGGACAGTTATTGATGTCTCAGGACGGCCATATCATGTATTTAATGCAAATTTTGAGACATCCATGATTGGGGCATGCCCCACAGAGATGATTCCCCACTTTTTTTATTCCCTGGCCATGAATTCAAAAATGACACTTCATCAGAATATTTTGTATGGTCAAAATGATCATCACAAGGCAGAATCATTGTTTAAAGGACTGGGAAGGGCGTTGCACGAAAGTGTTCAATTCTCGCAAACAGGCATTCCAAGTACAAAAGGATTGCTTTGATGAATCTTGAAATCGGTGTTGCAGCCCAGGAACATTTTTCTGGCATCTTGTGTGTTGAACAAACTATTGAACGCGATTATCCGGCAAGCAGACAAACATTGATGAATCGCTTAAATATGTTTTCCGATGGATTTCTGATTGTCAAACATACGCATCAACTAATCGGATATATTGAGTCTTGCATTTGTTTTGAACAATCATTTTCAAGATATCGGGATATCTGCCAGTTTTCAGACATTCATCATCCAGAAGGCAACATCTTGTTTGTTATTTTTATTGGCGTGGATGAAAGGTTTCAAAAAATGGGGGTTGGCTCATTTTTGTTATCTGCTCTCAAAAGCCGGATCAAGAATAGATATCCACATATTCAGAAGATCCATCTGGTTTCAAAAGAACAATACGTAAATACCTTTTATCGAAAAAATGGATTCCAGAAAATCAAATCATTGCCCGACTATATGCCGGAATACTCTGGCTTTTTAATGGCGTATCATTTTAAGCAGGAATGAACATGTTGAACATATTGTCCTTTAAGTAGCATGCTTAACGAAAGGACACAAAATTTCTCGTTCCCACGCTTTTCGAGTATTCCTTACTTAGGAATACTCGAAAAATAAGTTCCCCATCTATTTTGAATATATAATTGTTTGGCACGTAGAGACGTAGCATGCTACGTCTCTACAGAACAAAAACCCCGATGAACATTTTTTAAAATGGGGAACATATTTTCAGAGCATTCCTTAATAATAATATATGAATAATGGAAAAAGCTTATGCCAAAGTCCCACCATGAAAAATTAAAACGTATATACGAGTTATTTCAAACAGAGGATAATGTATTGATTTTAATAAACGCCGATCCTGACGCTATAGCGAGTGCCATGGCAATGCGACGTATTCTATGGCGTCATGTGAACAATGTCACCATTGCACATGTCAACAAGGTTGTCCGACCGGATAATTTGGCGATGATACGTTTGCTTTCTGCAAAAATAGTTCCTTATGAAAAAATTAATCCAAATGAATACAATCGTTTTGTGCTTCTGGATTCTCAACCCAATCACCATCCAATTTTCTCTCAATTTTCCTATGACGTCATCATTGATCATCATCCTGATACAATGCCTGAATCCGCTTTTGTTGATATCAATCCCGAATATGGTGCAAATGCAACTCTGATGACCCAATATTTAAAAGCAGCCAAAATAAAGCCTGCGACACATCTTGCAACAGCATTGTTTTATGCTATCAAGACCGATACAGGCAATTTTAATCGTGCGGCCCTGGCAGAGGATGTTAAAGCCTTTCAATATTTATTTCCACTGGCGAACTTACATATTATTCAAAAACTTGAATTTGCAGAAATGCGCATGGATTTTCTAAAATATTATCAAATTGCCCTAAACACGATGATGATCCGAGAGGGAAAAATTTATGTTTATTTAGGACCTGTATCTACGCCGGATATATGTGTATCCATTGCAGATTTTTTTACACGAATTCACTCTGTCACCTGGAGTATTATTTCCGCTATATGTAATAATGAATTAACACTTGTTGTTCGAAATGATGGCATGCAAAAGGATGCTGGAAAAGCGATTAAAAAAGCATTTGGCAAATATGGCTCCGCTGGTGGACATAAAAGTATGGCACGCGCACAACTCCCCTTACAAAATCTTGAACCAGTCATTGATTGGCAGGATATAAAGAAGACATTGGACTGGGTTATTGGCACATTCGAGAAATATGCACGTAAACATCGTACAAAACAAAAGTCTTTGAAAGATGTACTTGATGTATAAGCCTTGTGATGGTCCCTATATAAAAAAGTTACTCTGTCATTCTCAACTTTTCTATTAATTTAAGCAAAAATAGGATTAGTTATTTTTAAATTTGCTACATTATCAATGGTATCTATAATCCAAGACTGTATTCCTTTTCCTGCTTCAATTGCTACTTGTGAAACTTTTCTATATAAATCTTGTGAAAGTGGTAAATTTATTATACCAGAAAATGAGGTATTTGGTTGTTCCCCCCGTTCCGCACAAAAATCTAAATAATCATCTATTGAGTCTTGAAATGCTTGCCTAATTTCATCAACTGTTTTTCCTTGAAAAGTAATAACATCCTGAATATTAAGGACTTCTCCATGAAAAATACTTGCATCATTATCAAATATTACTTGACCGATATAACCTTTATACTCAATCATGGTTGTATTCCTGTTTCTATCAAAGAACGACGCATTGATTTAACTGTGCCTTTGTCTGTTACTCTTTGGGGATGAGGGCGATGGAAAACAGCACGAATTCCATTTAGAGCTATACGAACTCTTGAACCATTTCCCTCAGTTATGTCCGAGAGCGAATGTAGGGGCAAACCTTGTGTTTGCCCCTACATTGTTTTTGCTCATAGGTTTGATTTCGGTTTTTGCTTGAGGGAACACATCAGGTTCAACCTGCAGGTGCAAACTAAAAAATTGACTTTTTTCTACCCGAAAACTTATGACCGCCTACTTATGTAACCAAGAGAAAGCCCCATGAACTTCTATTTCATACAATTCAACCAATAACCGGCTTTGAAGCACCCAAAATATAAAAATATTGCTCAAAAGCTGGCATATTCTCATAACATCAATTTATAAAATATTAATATATATAGGTTTAAATTTTTTCATGGAATTCTTTCTTGAAAAAAAAAATAAGAAAACTATGGTGAATTTTTTGAATAAAAAATAACAATTAATCAAAGGAGAAAAGAACGACATGTCTCAACAAATGCAAACATTAGATGGTAACACGGCCGCAGCCCATGTTGCTTATGGAATGAGTGATGTTGCAACAATTTATCCAATTACGCCATCATCACCGGTTGGTGAGATTGCTGATGAATGGGCAGCATCTGGGCGAAAAAATATTTTTGGTCAGTCCATGCTGGTGCGTCAATTGCAATCAGAGGCGGGTGCAGCGGCATCATTACATGGTTCACTGGTTTCCGGTGCGCTGACAACCACATTCACCGCATCTCAAGGCCTGTTATTAATGATTCCCAATATGTACAAAATTTCAGGGGAATTATTGCCGGGCGTTATTCATGTTACAGCTCGCGCCATTGCAACGCATGCACTTTCTATTTTTGGCGATCATCAAGATGTCATGACTGTTCGTGAAACTGGCTTTGCATTGTTAGCATCTGCTTCAGTGCAGGAAGTTATGGACCTTGGGTTGGTCGCGCATCTGGCTGCAATTGAAAGCAGTGTTCCATTTGTCCATTTTTTCGATGGTTTTCGGACATCACATGAATATCAAAAAATCTACATGATCGACTACAAAGATATGGCTGCTTTGGTCAATCAAGAAAAAGTTGCCGCGTTTCGAACACGTGCTGCCAATCCTGAACGTCCCGAGTTGAGAGGGACGGCACAAAATCCGGATGTATACTTTCAAGGTGCTGAAGCATCCAATCTCTATTACGAAAAATTACCGGAAATTGTCAAATCCTGCATGAAAAAAGTCTCTGATCTCACGGGTCGCACTTACAATTTGTTTGACTATGTTGGCGCACCTGATGCGCAAAATGTTATTGTATCTATGGGATCCTCCAATGAAACCATTGATGAAACTGTCAAATACCTGGCCGACAAAGGGGAGTCTGTTGGATTGCTCAAGGTTCGCCTGTATCGGCCTTTTGTCTCTGAAGATTTCTTAAAGACCATGCCAGCTTCTGTCAAATGTATCGGCGTTTTGGATCGCACCAAAGAACCAGGTGCTATAGGAGAGCCTTTGTATCTGGATATTTGTTCCACGTATTTTGAAAACAGGGATAAAGTTGGAACACTTCCAACAATTATCGGTGGTCGTTATGGCTTAGGATCAAAAGAATTTACGCCTGCAATGGTCAAGGCTGTTTTTGACAATATGCAAGCGAACAGTCCAAAAAATCATTTTACCGTGGGAATTATTGATGATGTCTCTCATACATCACTTTCTGTTGGAAAACCATTGAATGTCGCACCTGAGGGTACTGTCAGTTGCAAATTCTGGGGACTTGGTGCGGATGGCACTGTTGGTGCGAACAAAAGTGCTATCAAGATAATTGGCGATAATACAGATTTATTTGCCCAGGCATACTTTGCTTATGATTCCAAAAAATCGGGTGGGGTAACAATTTCGCATTTACGTTTTGGAAAAAATCCCATTCAATCGACGTATCAAATCAATACTGCGGATTATATTGCCTGTCATAATCCTGCATATGTTGATATGTATGATATTCTCGATGGTATCAAACCCGGCGGAACCTTTGTAATTAATTCATCATGGTCTGTTTCTGATATGGAGAAAAATATTCCAGCCTATATTCGACGCACTATTGCTGAGAAAAAACTGAAATTTTATTCAATTGATGCGGTAAAAATTGCACAATCTGTTGGCCTGGGTGGACGCATTAATATGATTATGCAGACAGCGTTTTTCAAACTGGCCAATATTATTCCGGTAGATGAAGCGGTTGCTTATCTAAAAAAAGAGATTAATAAAATGTTTGGCAAAAAAGGCGATCATATTGTCAATATGAATGTTGATGCTGTGGACAAAACAATCGATAACCTTATTGAAATTGATTATCCCGATTCCTGGGCCAATATTGCTGATGATTCTGCCGCAGATAAGGATGAACCTGATTTTGTGAAAAATGTAATGCGTCCAATGCTTGCACAACAGGGTGATAATTTGCCGGTCAGTGCATTTACATCTGATGGTATTTTTCCGGTTGGCACAACCAAATATGAAAAACGCGGTGTAGCAATCAATGTTCCTGAATGGGTCATGGACAATTGTATCCAGTGTAATCAATGTGCAATGGTTTGTCCCCATGCGGCCATTCGACCGGTTCTGCTGACTGATGAGGAACTGCAGAATTCTCCCGATAAATTTGAGGCCAAACCCGCCTTGGGTAAAGAACTGAAAGGATATCATTTTAAGATTCAGGTCAGTACGCTGGATTGTCTGGGATGCGGCAACTGTGCCGATATTTGCCCAGCGAAAAAACCAGCTCTGGTAATGAAACCATTGGACACACAAACTGAAGTAGAGATTCCCAATCATAATTACAGTTTAACCATCCCCATACGAGAGGATCTGACTAAACGAAACACAGTGAAAGGAAGTCAATTCTATCAGCCATTACTTGAATTTTCTGGTGCATGTGCAGGATGTGGCGAAACCCCATATGCAAAATTGCTTACCCAGCTTTTTGGCGAACGTATGATTATTGGAAATGCAACAGGATGTTCTTCCATCTGGGGCGGATCAGCACCATCAGTACCATATTGTACAAATAAAGATGGATTTGGTCCCACCTGGGGAAATTCCTTGTTTGAAGATGCCGCTGAATTTACATATGGGATGTTTCTCGGCGCAATTCAGCAACGTAAACGTCTGGCAGATCTTGCGAAACAAGCATTGGATGGTGATTTTTCTGATAATGTCAAAACGGCATTACAAGGATGGCTGGATAATCAACGCGATCCGGTACTGTCCCGGCAATATGGTGATGAACTGAAAAAATTACTTCCTGAATTTTCAAGCAATCCAATTGCAGGCGAAATGATCTCACTATCCAAATTGTTTACCAAGAAGTCATACTGGATTTTTGTTGGTGATGGTGCGGCTTATGATATTGGTTTTGGCGGCATTGACCATGTGATGGCATCAGGAGAAGATATTAATGTAATCATTTATGATACAGAAGTCTATTCCAACACAGGTGGACAATCATCCAAAGCAACACCAACAGGTTCTGTCGCCAAATTTGCGGCATCAGGAAAGAAAACCAGTAAAAAAGATATGGGTGCCATGTTAAGAACCTACGAGTATGTTTACATCGCTCAGGTTTCTATGGGAGCCAATAAACAACAAGTAATGAAAGCATTTACCGAGGCAGAATCCTATGATGGTCCCTCGCTGATTATGTGCTATGCACCATGTATCAATCATGGTATTAAGAAAGGTATGGGAAAAAGTCAGGAAGAATCTAAACTGGCGGTTGAATGTGGTTATTGGCCGTTGTATCGCTTCAATCCGATGCTCAAGGCAGAAGGCAAAAATCCATTGGTATTGGATTCAAAAGACCCTGATGGCAAACTTCAAGATTTTATCAAGGGTGAAGTACGATATGCCTCACTTCTAAAAACATTCCCTGATGAAGCTGCACGGCTTCATAAACAATTGGAAGTTGAAGTTCAGGCACGTTATCAGAATCTAAAATGCCTGTCTGAAATGCCTGCCTGTTGCGATGTGAAGTCTGAATAATATTGATAAACCAGGCCTCCTGTTTGTTTTATATGGGGGTCTGGTTGTTTTCGCCTTGAGTCAACAATGCCATCAAAATATCGACAACGTAAACAAAAAGTCAACACATGCTATGCTTGTGGACAATTGTTTCCATTCTGCTGGACATGTCGATGTGGTTTTCAACTGTGTCAATCATGCATGAATGAGAATTTATGGGGACTGACATGTAATGGTATTACCTGGACCTGTCCGGATTGTGGTCAACAAAATGGATTTGGTAATCAATGACATAAACAGATCAGGAGCAACCAAATGAAATATGTTTTATCTGTGATTATTTTAGTAATTATTGCATTCAGTATCAGCCTGTCCAGTTTTTTTACCCTGTCAGAAGATGAATTTGCCGTACTGACCCAATTTGGAAAGCCATCACGCACAATCACAAAGGCCGGATTATACCTAAAGCGCCCATTTTTTTGGGAAACAGTTCATCGCATAGACCGCAGAAACCATACATTTTCTGCACAACCCATACAACTATTGATGGGAGATAAAAATCCACTGATTATTACATGCTATATTTGCTGGCGGGTATCAAACCCACAGCTTTACTTTCAATCGATTGTGGATCAAACTGTTGCGCGGCAAAAACTTGGCGATATGATTTCGTCTCAATTGGGAAGTGTATTGGGGGGCTATAATTTGCCTGATATTATCAATCCAGACAATGAACAGGTAAAAATCTCCCTGATAGAATCAGAAATTATGCAGGCCGCCAACAATAAAACAGAAGAATTATATGGAATTACTGTTGTTCAGTTGGGCGTAAGAAAAATTGAATATCCTGCAATTGTGGCAAAAGCTGTGTTTAACCGCATGCGATCTGAGCGTGAAAAAGAAGCCATGAAATATAGAGCTGAGGGCATGGAAAAAGCTTCGGTTATTAAAGCAAAGGCTGACAGACAGGCAAAAGAAATTGTTGCTGAAGCCAGAATGAAAGCCGCTCAAATAAAGGCTGAAGGCGATCAAAAAGCACTTCAAATTTATGCAGACACTTATGCAAAAGATCCGGATTTGTATGAATATATGAAGTCATTAGAATTGTATAAGCAGGTGATGCAAGACAATACGACCATTATTCTTTCTACAGATTCCAAATTATTCAAGCACTTGGGAGCCGCAAGCAATGGGCAAAACAATCCATGATACATTTAAACAATCTATTCACAAAACACTGCGAATTTATAAATGGGTACTGATTCTGGCAATCATGCTATATTTTTTTTCGGGTATCTATTCGGTAAAATCAAGTGAAATGGCCATATTGCAACGATTTGGAAAAATGATTGATGATAAAATTCAACCCGGTATTCATTATGCTTTACCCTGGCCCATTGACATGGTTGTTCATATTCCCATTCGTAAAGTCAGAAGACTGGTCATTGACGACTTTACCAAAAAAAGAAATGCTTATGCAATCACTGGTGATAATCATCTGATCAATTTGAAATGTATTATTCAATACACGATTACTGAACCGGCACCATATGTTTTTAAAAATGACGAACCAGAGGTCATTTTAAAAGAACTTGCCGCGCAAGCATTAATTCATGCCATTGCCCGCATGACAATTGATGAAGCCCTTACGCGTGGTAAAACCCAAATTGCATCCTTTGTGCGGAAACATCTTCAAGACAATCTGACCCGGACACATACAGGACTGTTTATTTCATTTGTAGAATTATCATCAATCGAACCGCCGCCATACGTCAAACGATATTTCTCTGATGTTGTTGAATCGCAAATGGATAAACAAAAATTGATTCATGAGGCAGAATCTTATCGCAACAAAACCCTTCCGGATGCCAAGGCTGAGGCCGCAAAAATTCTAGAAGATGCAAGTGGTTATCATCGCACAACAATTCTTGAAGCAAAAGCAGAAACAGGTGAATTTAAAAAAATTCTATCATCTGTCAACAGCAATAAAAAAGCAGTAAAACGAACACTTTATCGTGAAGCCATTGAACATATTGTAAAAAAAATAAAAAAACTCCACCTTGTTCAATTAAGATCTGACAATAAACCTGCTGCCAGAATTCGCTTGAATAAAGGAAAAAGTGTTCCGGCCTGGCAAAAAGATTAATCTTAAACCTATTTAAAGGAAACTCTCCCGCATCCCGGATCAATATTTTAAATGGATTTAATTTTTTTGATTATGCCCCTATCTTGTACATACGCCCGATCAATACTTGACCTCAATTAAGAACAATCCCTGAGGCGGTGCGGTGGGACCGGCCTGATGACGATCCCTGGATTCAATAATCTGCGGTATGGATTCATGGGATAAACGTTTTTTACCAATTTCAACCAGTGTGCCCACAATATTCCTCACCATGAACCGCAAAAAACCATCTGCTTCAATTTCATAAATAAGATATTGATTTTCATTTACGATCAATGCTGATCGTAATATTGTACGAACAGATGTCGACCGAGGGCTGCCAGCCCCCTCAAAGGATTTGAAATCGTGCGTACCTTCAAACAGAATACTGGCGTTTTGCATACTGGAAATATCCAGTTTATAAGGAATGTGCCAGCAATACTGATGAAACAATGCCATTTTATGGGGACGCTGCCCGATATAGTATCGATAAACCTTTGATTTGACATCATAACGCGCATGAAAATTGCCGGAAACCTCAATGCAGGAGTGAATGGCAATATCATCAGGCAATAAACTGTTCAAACCATTCAAGAATTGATTGGGGGACAGACGTGTCTGACATTTAAAATTTGCCGCCTGCTGCCATGCATGGACGCCCGCATCTGTCCGACCGGAGCCAATGATGGGAATCTGTTGTTTTGTCATTGTTGCAATGGCAGATTCAATAGTACCCTGGATGCTCTGGCAATCTATTTGTCGTTGCCATCCGCTGTAATTCGTGCCATCGTATTCGATGATGAGTTTGATATTTTTATAGCGTGATGCCAATTTCTTTCTCCGCACCTGGTGATTTTATGAAAATAAATATATAAATATTGACGTCTTTCTTAGATTTCTGGTGCGACACACACCTGATTACGCCCACCTTTCTTGGCCTGATATAGCGCGTCATCTGCTGAGGCAATCATTTTGGCAATGTCTAAACCATGTTCATTCAATGCGGCAACACCAAGAGAGGCGGTTATTTTAAGAATGACATCTTTGTATTCAACTTTCAAGTCCAGATGAATGCGTTTACATATTTCATTTGCACGTGCAGCCGTTGTTTTAAGCGTTGTTTCTGGCATAATGAGCATAAATTCTTCACCACCATATCGACAGGCAATATCTTCTTTACGCACCACCTGTTTTAGAAAAGTACCCAATTCACGAAGAACATCATCCCCGACTTTATGCCCATACTTATCATTGAATGATTTAAAATGGTCGATATCCAGCATGATAATGCCTAAATTGTTATTGCGGCGTTTACAACGATTGCTTTCCCGCTCCAGACTTTTTTCAAGATAACGTCGGTTAAACAATTTTGTCAACGGATCAATGACCGACTCCATACGCAATTTTTCCTGCAATCTCAAATTGGCAACAGACAGGGCATATTGTTCGATCATGCGTACTGCAAGTTCTTCTCTTGCCTGAAATAATCGTTGAAGCTCATTTTCTTCCTGCAAGTCAGTTTCGCTTTTGAATTGCAAATGAAAAATGCCAATTGTCCTGTTTTGCGCAGACAATGGAATGCACAGGGCATTGGTTGAATTTTCTGTCTTGAATGGACAACACAGGTTGGTAATCTCCTGACTGGTAATTCTTTTTTTCTGTGATGTTTCAAAGCATTGACACTCAAGCAGATTTGTCATCACTGTTATTTGGCTGATATTCCATCGAACAATAATTTCCGGATGTTGGGAAGATTCCTTTACAATGGCGATAAAACCGGAATCATTTGGAAACAAAGCCATACATACATCTTGTATCACCGCGTGTGTATCCGATTCCTGACGGCATTCATTGAGTGAATCGCTCATTTTATTCAAAATCATCAGCTCATTGGCACGATCCTTTAAAGCGTCAATTGCCAGAGAAAGTTTCCGCGTACGTTCCTGAACCCGATCTTCCAGTTCATTATAAAATTTTGCATTTTCAATGGATATGGCTGCTTGAGATGCCAGCAATTTCAATATTTGAACATGCTTATCTGTGAAGGCTCCTGCCATACGATTATTTTCCAGATAAAGCAGGCCTGTAAATTTGCCATGATGCAATATTGGCATACACATTAACGACTGAATTTTTTGTGCCCGAATGTAAGGATCACTGGTAAAGTCACCCGCGTTGGCAGCGTCATTTAATCGCATATCTTTTTGAGTTCGTTTGACATAATTGATCAGTTGCGCCGGCAAATCATTTCGTAAATCTGCTGAAACTGATTCCATGACAACCTCTTCATGCTCTATATCAGCAATTTCAGCCTCGATAAACATGGTATCATTATGAGTCAATAGTAAACATCCACGTGTGGCCCCTGCATTTTCAACAACAATGGTCATCAGTTTTTCAAGAAGTCTGGAAAAAACAATTTCTTCTGAAATGCTTGTTGATGCTTTCATGATTGACAATAAGTCAATTTCGTGGTTGATATGCTGGATGCTTTGATGATTTGGGGGCCAAATATGTCTGGATGTGCTTTGCGTCATCATTTGAAAATATTCTTTGATATATGGGTATTCACCAAGTAGATGGTCTGTTTTTGCTTTCATGCCCAAACGTTGGTAGGCATTGAAACATTCCAGAATATAAGGGATCGCATGTTTTTGTTTTTGATTGTGAATATAAAATCTGGCCGCCAATTCATTGGCAAGTGCTTCATCGTTGAGAAACTGGTTCTCCTTTGCAAAATGAATGGCTTGATCATATTGAATCATCGATTTGGAGAAATTATTATGGACACGATCAATTTCTGCCTGGATTAAATGATAGCGATGCAAATGGTTCATTGGCGCGTGTTTTGCCCATCCCTTAATTTTTTTTTGATGACTCAATGCCCGTTTCAATAGCTTTCGTTGTTCAGACGCGGTTGAATGATTATAAATGGCAAGACATATTAACGCATCGTAAAAGTAATAGCAGGGAATGATAAAGGTTGCAATCAAGCTCATAAAATAGGTTTCTGCATCGTCCATACTTTTTCGTGCATCATCATAACGATAAAACAGGTAATTGATATACCCTTTAGAGAAAAGAAACATTGCTGTTAATGTGTGATCCTGACTTTCAATATGAGACGACAACCCTGTTTCTTCCTGATAATATTGTCCGGAAAAAATCCAAGGCGTTTTGTTTGATGTTGACAGATTGATTAACAATTGGAGCAAAAGGTTCTTATAATTCTGTGCTGTCAGATGTTTGAGCTGCGGTGTTTTATCAGTAAATAGTTGAATTTTATCATTAATGGTTTTTAAATTGACGCCTGATAAAAAAGAATACACACCATAAACATAGCGCGCATACATAGAAAATTCAATATCTCCGGTTTCTACACCCTGCATGCATGCTTCCTCCAGTAATGGAAGAGTATTTCTTAAATGTTCTTTCCAATGAAGTATAAACGAACCTACACGAAACAAGGTTTTGGCCAAAAACTCTTTTGTTTTAAATTTATTGCGCAGGGACATTGCCAAACGACCATATTTATAGCCATTGTCCAGATCATTGAGCATTCCGCACAATATCATCCCATACGCCGCATAAGTGGCTGATGACGCAGGTGTATTGCCATATCTGGCAAATAGTCTAATTTGTTCACTGACAATAATGGGCAATATTTCAGGTGCTGAGATATAAAAGGCTGTTCCAACATATGTCAATATGCGTGTAACGACAAGTTGTTTGGAGTCTGTCATTTCCGGCAAATCAATCAGATGATCAATACGTTTGCCTGAAATCCCCAGATAAATCCGCAGGATTGCGATAATTGCACTTATTCTGTTCGTTCGCTTTGGAATATATACCCCTAACATGGCCAGCACTTTTTGACCAATTTCAATGGCCTCAATTTTATTGTCTTGCATTTTATACGCTTGTAAGCGTATTTCATAAACTTTTACCTGATCCATTAATTGGGTAGAATGGTTCAGTACTTCTTCAGAAAGCCTGAGCATTTCATCAAAATTACCTTTCAAAAAAGATGTTTCCGCGGCTTCAAGATATAATGAACAAGTCAAGGCATAATTGTCATGCCAGTTATTTTCATCAAGCTGGCCGATCCCAATAATCAAGTAAACAAATGCGGCATCATATGCTGTTGAAGATTTTGCACGAAGACCGGCTTCCAGATTCAATCTTGCCAGTTGGATTTTTTCTTCCGGGCGTTTACAAATTTCAACGCTGATATTCAAATGATTGACAATATCAAAAATGCGCGCTTTTCGCTGACTGTCAGAACTGATTTCCATCAGGTGTTGACCAATTTTATGATGAAAGCGAAACCGATCATTTTCAGACATCATGAGATAAGCTGCTTTCCGTACACGATCATAGACAAAGCAATACGCAGTGAGGGAACATGAATCAAAGTCAGTCAGAGGTTGACGCGATTCAACAATAATTCCCTCTTCAATTGCCTCAGCAATGCAGATATCAATATTGATGTTTTCATCAGAAAAAATGTGTGAAACAAACTCTTTAGAAAAATCAGCACCAATACAGGCCGCCACCTGAATAAAATATTGGGCATTTTTTGATAACCGCTTGATTTTTTTAGCCATCAATTGGGCGATATTATCAGTTGTTTCTGTTTGTTTGATTTTTTCGACATCCCATTTCCATCCGTCTGAAGTCAGTTGTATCAAATCTTTTTCATAAATGGCAGTCATAAACTCATTAATAAAAAATGGATTACCCTGGGTTTTATCCTGAACAATTTCTGTTAAAATATTTGCATATTCCTGGCTGCAATGGAATGTATCGCATATTAACTGATTGATATATGTGTGAGATAATGGGTGAAGGAAAATGTGAGTGACTTTTCTGTTTTCTGATATGATATTGTTAATGGTTTGGAACAGCATGTGATTATCCGGTAAAATACCGGGTCTATAAGCACCAATAAATAAAATACGCCCTGTACTGGTGAGGATCAACTGAATCAATTTGAGCGATGCCTGATCAATCCACTGAAGATCATCAATAAAAATAATCAATGGATTATCAAATTCAGCAAAGGTCATAATGAATTTATGAAATACATATTCAAAACGATTTTTATATTCTTTTGAGGATAAATTGTTCACCACAGGTTGTTCACCAATAATCCATTCTATTTCAGGAATGACATTAATAATAAGCTGTCCATTATCACCCAGCGCAGATTTTAGTTTATGCCGCCATTGAATAAGTTGGGCTTCATCCATTTTCAATAAATGCCGGACAAGTCCGGAAAAGGCTGACACCAATGCCGCATAAGGTGTATTGATTGAAAAACGATCATTTTTTCCAGAAATAAAAAAAATCTGATTATTCGGACAGCTTTGAGGCATTATTTCTTTAAAGTGTTCAACCAAAGCAGTTTTGCCCATTCCAATGTCACCTTTAATAATGACGATTTCCGAAAGCCCCGATTCGTGACTGGATTGATTTTCCGACCGATTAAAAATACGATCACAAATAGAGATCATCTGATTACACTCTTGATCTCTGGCATACAATTTTTTGGGAAGTTGAAATTGCCGGGGAATATCTTGCTGGCCGATTGTAAAGTCTGATATACTGCCTGAATTTTGGAGTTGATTCAGGCATTTTTCGAGGTCTGCCTTGATACCATTTATGTTTTGATAGCGATCTTCAGGATTTTTTGCAATGAGTTTCATGACAATATTGGAAACCGATTTTGGGATATCCATATTTAAGTCATGAGGGGGCAAAGGGGATTTGGCAATATGGCAATGAATCAATCGCAATGGATCTTTGGTAACAAATGGGAGACGACCGGTAATCATTTCATATAAACTGACACCAAAGGCATAATAATCCGAACGATAATCCACAGATCGATCCATGCGGCCCGTTTGTTCCGGGGCAATATATGAAAGGGTTCCCTGAATTTTTTCAGAATCATTATTTTTATCATGCCGATGTAAGGTTGATGCAAATGCATAATCGATTATTTTAATGATACCTGCATCCCTGTTTACCAGAATATTACCAGGATTTACATCTTTGTGTACAATTGATTTTTCATGAATTTTATCAAGAATTTTACATAGTGTAATCGCGATATGAAGGGCATATTCCAGAGTCAGTTGTTTTTGAGCGATCATTTGCTGAAGAGAAACAGCATCAAAATCTTCCATGACAATGATCAAGCCTTTGTTGACCGGTTGCAACGCATACATCTTGATGATACCTTCAAAATTGAGTATCTTTGCAACGTCATATTCATGCCGAAGGCTGTCCAGTAGTTCTTTTGATGGAAATTCCTGGTTGATTGTCTTGACAATGACTGGCAAATGATCTGATTTTTGTTGGCATCTGAATATTTTTGTGGTGTTGCTTTCATAGATGCACGAAATTGTTGCTAAACCTGGAAATGAATGCATGATGGTTTGATCCTGACACAGGTTAAAATTGTAGCGAACTTATTGCAATTAATATGCCCTGTATTGGTTGGAACATATACGTGAAATATATTTTACATATTATAGTACATGTTAACATTTTTCGTCAAGTGAGATGTCATGTATTTAATTCTTTTTTTTACAATTTCAAAGATCATAATAAAAAACTATAGAATCAAACAAATGAAGACGATAGATATTGTATAATCATTAAAAAAAAGAGGTGTATCATGATTATACAATCTTCAACCATCCAGATGAATGCCATGCATGTAAAAAGTGAGGAACATACACAAATGGATATATTTCGTACTTTTGGTGCTGGCAGCAGGCTTCAGGCAATGCGCTTTTTGGCAGATGAATCAGAAATTCAGAATGATGACCGGGTTGACCTTTCAGAAGATGCACAAAGTCTGCTTGAGGATATCCAGGAAAAGATCAAAGAAGCAAAACAGGGAAAAGAAGAAGAAGAACAGGGTGTAATGGATTTGAAAACGTTCATGGTTAAACAGATTGTTGAAACTGTCCTGGGTAAGGAAGTTAAAATGGTTAAATCTTCGGATCTTGACACTGATTCACAAGAATTTACAGATGCTATTGCTGAAGCATCACAGGAAGCACCACAAGGTGAACCTGTATCAGAGTACATCCATCAAGAAACTCATTATGAAAAGGAAGTCTTGTCTTTTAATGCTCAGGGAAAAGTTTTGACCCAGGATGGCGTAGAAATTTCTTTTGATCTCCAATTAAACATGTCGAGAGAATATTATTCCGAATCAACAATCGCCCTGCGTGAGGGTGGACGTCCCATTGACCCATTGGTCATTAATTTTTCCGGTGCTGCAGCAGATCTAACGTCACAAAAATTTTCTTTTGATCTTGATGCAGATGGCTCAACAGAAGAAATATCATTTGTTTCACCGGGGAGTGGATTTCTTGTATTTGATAAAAACAGGGATAATATCGTTCAGGATGGTTCAGAACTATTTGGACCAACGACAGGCAATGGTTTTGCCGAATTAGCACAATATGATGATGACAATAATGGGTGGATCGACGAAAACGATGACATATACGATTATTTATCTGTCTGGACAAAAAATCATGCCGGCCAGGACAGCCTTCTCAGCTTAAAAGACGCTGATGTTGGTGCAATTTTTCTGGCGGCAGCGCAAACATCTTTTGATTATAAAGATCTGGCATTAAATACCCAAGGCCACTTGAGTCAATCTGGTGTATATTTAACTGATTCGGGTCAGGCAAAACTCATTCAACAACTGGATCTTGTTGCTTAGCATATGGCAAACCTTATTTTTGATAATTTAGGAACTGGCAACGACCCCTTTTTAACCTATGCCACAAAAACAAAAATCAGTGATGATTGTTACGATAAATATGTCTGCATTGATGATCGTCGCTACGATCTTGATTGGATACGTGTTTTTTGTATTTTTGTTTTATTTGTTTTCAATACAGCCATGATATTTGTTTTGTGGCCATTTCATATCAAAAACAACACATCAAATATATTATTATCTCTTTTAAATATTTTTATCGGCATATGGTATATGCCAATCATGTTTTACCTTGCCGGCGCATCTGCATGGTTCTCCCTAACGTTTCGAAATGTTAGGGAGTTTGTCACTGAAAGATTTTACCGACTGATCATTCCACTGATCATGGGTACATTGGTATTCATCCCGCCCCAGGTATATTACGAACGAATGTATGAAAAGGTATTGTATAACAGCTTTTGGGAATTCTACCCATATTTTTTTCAAGGTATATATCCTGAAGGAAATTTTTCATGGCATCATTTATGGTTTATTGCCTATTTATTTTTCATTTCATTGATGTCCATTCCTTTCACCCGCATAATCGACACCCGAAGGACCTCTCCCTGGATTTGTCAGTTGGCCATATTTTCTAATCGTCCTGGTGGGATAGTATTATTTGGTTTGCCTATGGCTCTATCCGAAGCGTTTTTGCGGCCTTATTTCCCACAGGGCATAAAAGATATCGTTCATGATTGGGCCAATGTTTCATTTTATCTGATTTGTTATATTTATGGATATCTGATGGTTTCAGATATTCGTTTTGGCACTGCAATAAACCGACACAGGCGAATCGCAATGATATTGGGGTCTATTTTTACTATTGTGATCAGCTATTATTCAATTGCAAGGACTCATCTGGCGTCACATTCCTATACCATGTTTTTTCATTTTTTATGTGGATTCAATATCTGGTTTTGGATGATTACAATACTGGCATACGTCAAAGAAAGTTTTTCTCATGAAAGTCCTGTCTTGACATACTTAAACAGAGCGGTTCTTCCATTTTTTATTATGCACCAGACCATTATAATCATTTTGGGATATCATGTTATTGGCATGGATGTCTCAATATTTGCAAAATTCTGGATGATTCTTATTGGATCATTATTGATTACGTTTATTATTTATGAGGGCTTGATTCGGCGGTTTACATTTTTTAATATTATTTTTGGAATAAAAAAATGATTGATCAAATGTCTAGTAAGCATATGAAAGAACTCATGCATGCAAAAGGCATATTAGAGGATCCAGGGCTTCCTGCAAAAATTGTGAACGCGTTTGGTGTGCCCATTGAAAAAGGGTTTGAATATCTCCCGGATAAATGGGAAGAAAAAGTTGTTTACTTATCAGAAAATGCCCTGAGGTCAGGTTTAAAAATCGCAATTCACACCTTGAATCCTGATGAAACATTGATACATCAAAAGTCATCAAATATGTTCCATAAATTATGCGTGGCCGCTTCAGGCAGTCTGGGGGGAGCTTTTGGTTTATCGACATTGGCACTTGAGCTTCCAGTAACAACCACACTCATGCTGCGTTCTATTGCCGATATCGCAAGATCTGAAGGTGAAAATCTCAATGAGATTGAGGCCAGACTGGCCTGTCTTGAAGTCTTTGCATTGGGTGGCAACAAAAAAACTGATGATTGTACTGAAACAGGCTATTATATGATTCGTACCGCTTTGTCCAATGCAGTATTGAATGCATCTCGCTATATTGCCCAGAGTAACATTATTGATGATACAGCACCTGTTTTATTGAAACTCCTTACAAATATTGCATCCCGCTTTGGTATGGTGGTATCCGAAAAAATGGCCGCAACTGCTTTACCCATTATCGGTGCTGCAGGTGGTGCGTTAATCAATATTTTGTTTATGGATCATTTTCAGGATATGGCACGGGGGCATTTTATAGTGAGACGTTTAGAGCGGATTTATGGCAGAGAGGTTGTCAGTAAAAACTATGAATTATTATATGTCAAAACTGAATGAGGGGGCTGGCGTTAATGCTAAAACAAACAAAAACACCCTGGAATTATTAACAATTCCCCTGCAAACATTGGAATAATTATTGCAATATATCAATAACCAAATAATCTATTGACTATGACAAAATAATCTATTGACTATGACAAAATGAAATGCAATACTCAATTCAACAATAAAAACAAATTTGAAAGTTGTTATTATGATAAAAAAAATAATGCCATTGATTATCTTCGTGTCATTTTATGGATGCGCAATAACAAGCAGTCAAAAACATGCAGTGGATCACCTTGGAAAAGCTGCTGAAAGTCTGGGAAGCATCATTTCAAATGAGCTTCCAACCCTTCGCACTGAAACCATATCAATGAATATGGTTAGCCTTGAAATGAAAGGTGCTGTTCAGCCAGACAATCTTGACAGCAGTTTCGATAATGAAACCATTGCCGTCCGCATTCGCGCAGCAAATATTCTTGCCACCTATGGTAAATTATTATTGTCCCTGGTCAATAATGATCAAACAGATAGAATCAAAAATAACAGTGATGAATTATTTTCCAATATTTCTAGATTCAACACAGCCGCTGCTGACATTGATTTTGATCAACTGGGAAATAAGTATTCCGCGATAACTGGCAGGCCTTTTCTTATACCAGCGTTTGACACATCGGTATTTCTGGAAGTCAATCGATCCATTCAAGGCTTAGGAAGTATTTTTCAGAAAGTGATGCTTTTTTATTATCATTATAAAAGATTCAAATATCTGAAAAAAATTGTCCACACGTATCATAATGAAATCAATAAAATCTGCCTGCTTTTACTGAATGATTTTTCGATCAATGGCAAGGGGTTAATTCGTGATTATAAAAATACCATTGATATATTAGAAAATTCTGTTTCTGGAATCCGATTTATTAATGGCTGCTGCCAACGAAAAAATGCTGTCAGGGGATACTCTTTGATCCTGCATAATAAAACAAGAATGAATGCAGTTGCCAAAAATGTTGAAGCAACAATAATGTCGCTAATCAAGGCCAACGATACCCTTGCCAGGCATCTTGAAAATAAGAACATCTCGGATTTATCTGATATCAAGTCTTTGACTTCGACAATTAAGACGTTATCAGAATCCATTAAAACAATATCAAAATAAACAGAAGGAGACTTTAATGATTGAAGAATTAGACAAAACCTATGAGCAACTTAAAATATTAAGAAACAAAGCAACGTCAAAGGAAGAGTTTGACCAAATTCGCTCCCAGATGGATACAATCAATGCGCAAAGACAAAAAATTTTACGTGCTGCAATTAATGAAGCCACTGATGAATATCAGGCTGCAATTGATCATATCAATGAAGCGCGACCATTAATTGAATCAGCAATTAATGATTTGAATAAAATTGCTGATGCGATAAATAAAGTGGCAACAGTCATTTCACAGATAGAAAAAGTTCTTGTTTAGGAATCACTTTTTGATAAATTGTGTAAGGGCGAATCTTATGCTCACCCTTGTAAATAAATATTAGGATATGATTATGCAAAAAAATAAATATCAAAAACTTTTAATCGTTGGCACAATATTTTTTGTTTTATTGATTTATTGTAATTCAAACCTGTATGCCAAAAAAACATATCCCAAAAAAGAGACAGAAGTACAAAATGTTTTAGAACTTAGTCTGGAAAATCAAAAATTACAAAAAGAAAACAAGCAATATAAATTAGAAATTCAGTCCTTGCAAAGGAAAATGGAACAAAGACTACCTTTAACTGATAAATTAATTGTGATTATATCAGTTATTCTCATAATTGCATCACTGCTTTTATTTACACATATTGCGCGTAACAAAATATTTAAATCTCATTCAAAAAACACAGATTTATTGACACAACTGGTAATGAACAACACATTTGGGATGCCGGCTGGAACAGTTCGCGGCATTCTTGCCATTTCTATTTTTATCATCATGGCCGTGTCAATTGTAATATACTATCCCGACCAGATACCCGATTCAATAAAGGTTACCGCTTCACTTGTTTTTGGCTTTTACTTTGCAAAAAATAGTGGACAGTTGAAAGATTATATGGACAGAATGCTGGATACAAGCCAGGCGACTAAAATGGAGAATGATCACAAAAAAACTGAAAAAATAAAAGAAACCTGGCACACAATAAAAAAAGCACAAACGGCTGGTGCAAATGAATCAAGCCCATTAATTAAACAAGCACAGGAATATATTGACAAAGCGGATAATGCAAAAAACCCGGATGAAGCCGAAAAATTTTACGACAAGGCCATCCAAAAAGCACAAATGGCGCAATTGAGTGTTGAAAATGAAGCAATTACAAATCGGAAAATGAAATGTAATCAATTAACTCAAGAGATTTCAAATAAATTGAATGTATTAAAAGGAATTAATCTTGAAGAAAAAGAAGTACAAAATCTCAACAATAAGCTGATGGACTTTTTAGAGAAAGAGAATTACGATGAAGCACTCAATACTGCGGATAAATTGTCAGCAATGATTAATTATGCCCTTGAAGGAATGGTTGTCAAAACACTGGTGGGGGCAAAAAATAATTTAGATGCCTCACAATCCTTAGGTACTGATGGAAAAACGATTATTAAATCCATTTTTTCGATTATTTCAAAATTTAAACAGGACAATAACGAACTGTTTATAGACCTCCTACGAAAAAGAATAACCGGTTCTTTTATTGATGCGTCTGATATGGAAAAAATACTTGGCTATATCGAAAAATCAGGTGATTCATCAAAAATTTCAAAGGCGATCAATAAATCAATTCAAAAATTTGATCAGATGCTTCCGATGAAATTACCTGAGAATCTAAAAGATATGGATATCATCAGAAAGATTTTATGTGTTGGAAAAAATGAATTAGAATCCCTTTTAGTATCGCCCACGTTCGAGGATCATATTGGTCCTGAAGATTTCTATGATTATATCAAAAAAATTCGGAACAATATTATTGATGAAGGATTTAGCCATATACAACTTCCTGATGAGTTTTCTTTTTCAGAATACAAAAGCATGGTTAAAAACTGTCAAAATGATGAAGATGGCAGAGGCGCATTAAAATCGCTTATGGATATAGTGGATATTGGAAAGGATATTTTAACAGATCAGGCTCTCCAAAAATGGAAATTATTAATTTAAGCCGGAATTATCGAACATAAAATTTCGATAGTTTCTTAATGAGGAAAGCAAAAAATGTCAATACAATGGGGTATGAAACTAAGGGGACTTTTTGGATCAAGATGGGATGTATTTAATCAACATTTTAAAAAATTATTAAGCTGGACACAATTTAAAGAATTATCAAGTTTATATAACACTCACTTGAGTCGAAAATCGGGTTGGACTTTTTCCAAAGACCAATCATATACAATGCCTGCTGTTAATGTTCATCAGGAAAACATTCGACAAATTATTGAAGGTCCAACAAATCAAACTGATTCTTTCAAGGGACTTCCCCAAATCGACCAAATCGACTCCCATGAAGTACAAAAAGGCGTTGTAAATGCATCATACCTGCGTTTTCGAGAAAAACCAGGCGGTGAGCTTATTCAGTATCTGCATCATGGAAAGATTGTCGAAATCATTGAAACGTTTAGCAAATGGCTTCACGTAAGAGTTGATGCTCAGGAAGGTTTTGTTTTCAGAAAATACATTGTGCTGGAAAATGATATTGACAGAGAATCCCAACCAGAGGAAATATCAGAAAAATTATCAGATTTTCATGGAGATTTAGACTGGATTCATCAAAGAGAAGGGCATTACGGCAAACCATATTGGCCTGGCGGATCATCAGGGATTACCATAGATCCGGGTGTCGATCTGGGCTATTGTGATTTTTCTTCAATTCAAAAGTTCTATCAAGACATTTTTAATCCCGTTCAAATGCAAGAAGTTAAAAAGATCGCGGATCTTAAACTAAAAAAGAAAGCGGCCAATGACTATTTACGCAATGAAGCAAGTGAAACCTTTCGTAACATCAGAATCACAAAGTCACAAGCAGCCAATGTTTTTCCTTTTGTGGCGGGTCCATACTGGGAGAAAATTGTCAATCGTTTTAATCATCTTCGTGGGCCTGATGTACCGGATGTTGTTCAGACAGTAATGTTGTCAATTGCTTATAACAGAGGTCCTGGTAATGGAGATCTGGAAATACTTGGAAAAATCATTCAAAATAAAGAATGGAAAAGTTTAGCGTATACAATTAGAAATATGCAACAAAATCATAAATTACATGGTATACGCAAACGCAGGCGCGCTGAGGCGCATTATATTCTGTTAAATGTTTAAGGTGATTGGGGTCACATCTTGATTATTACATTTAATTTGTGATTAAAAAATGTAATAATCAAGATGTGACCCCAATTACCCGCAACGCTGAATGGAAAAAGGACGCTAAAGCACCCTCATACAAAATAGGTGCTGAATTGGTAGCAGATATTCTTTTATCCATATTGAAATGATCAACCAATTTATTGATAAATTGCTTATGGGTATTGAGGGTGCTTTAGCGACCTTTTTCCATTCAGCGTTGGGCTTTAGCCCATAGCCGTCAGGCTAAGG